>Ga0182736_1000042_pt1 | contig 249967 bp, 240 predicted proteins | sample eDN5th30CKraftBY_FD_128882 | JGI IMG/M metagenome (GOLD analysis project Ga0182736, IMG submission 128882) | Enriched backyard soil microbial communities from Emeryville, California, USA - eDNA 5th pass 30_C Kraft BY (version 2) (version 2) | ecosystem: Environmental > Terrestrial > Soil >...
CGGCAATATCGGCCGCAAGGGCGTCGGCGTGAACCCGCTGCGCGGCCAGAACAATGTGCAGGGCTCCTGCGACATGGGCTCGTTCCCGCATGAGCTGCCGGGCTATCGCCACATTTCCGGCGATGCCGTGCGCGACATCTATGAAAGCCTGTGGGGCGTGAAGCTCGACAACGAGCCCGGCCTGCGCATCCCCAACATGCTCGATGCAGCCGTGGAAGGCACGTTCCGCGGCATCTACATCCAGGGCGAGGACATCTTACAGTCCGATCCCGACACCAAGCACGTCTCGGCGGGGCTGGCGGCGATGGAATGCGTGGTGGTGCAGGACCTGTTCCTCAACGAGACGGCCAATTACGCGCATGTCTTCCTGCCGGGCTCGACCTTCCTGGAGAAGGACGGCACCTTCACCAATGCCGAGCGGCGTATCAACCGCGTGCGCAAGGTGATGGAGCCGAAGAACGGCTATGCCGACTGGGAGGTGACGCAGCTTCTCGCCCGCGCCATGGGGCTGGACTGGAACTACACCCATCCCTCGCAGATCATGGACGAGATCGCCCAGACGACGCCGTCCTTCCAGTATGTCTCCTACGACCTGCTGGAGAAGATGGGCTCGGTGCAGTGGCCCTGCAACGAGAAGGCACCGGAAGGCACGCCGATCGTGCATATGGATGGTTTCGTGCGCGGCAAGGGCAAGTTCATCCGCACCGAATATGTCGCCACCGACGAGAAGACCGGGCCGCGCTTCCCGCTGCTGCTCACCACCGGCCGCATCCTGTCGCAATATAATGTCGGCGCGCAGACGCGGCGCACGGACAATGTGGTGTGGCATGCCGAGGACCTGCTCGAGATCCATCCGCACGATGCCGAGCAGCGCGGCGTGCGCGATGGCGACTGGGTGCGGCTGGCAAGCCGCGCCGGCGAGACGACGCTGCGCGCGCAGATCACCGACAAGGTGGCGCCGGGCGTGGTCTACACCACCTTCCACCACCCCGACACGCAGGCCAATGTCATCACCACCGATTTCTCGGACTGGGCGACCAACTGCCCGGAATACAAGGTGACCGCGGTTCAGGTCGCGCCATCCAACGGCCCCAGCGGCTGGCAGGAAGAGTATAACGAGCTCGCCCGCCGTTCGCGCCGCATCGAGGGCCGGCTGGAAGCGGCGGAGTAGGCAGGGACTTGCGCGAACCCCTCACCTCCACCATCCGCATCGCGCGCCGGGCTTCCGGCGCGGATGCGGCGGCACGCATGGTGCCGGAGGAAACGCCCGTCGCACTCTCCTATGCCGGCACGACTCATGCGGTGATGATGGCCTCGCCCGCCGACCTTGCGGATTTCGCGCTCGGTTTCTCGCTGACGGAAGGCATTATCGGTTCGCCCGAGGAGGTCGAGACGATCGACATCATCGAGGATGCCGGCGCCGGCATCGATATCCAGATCAGGTTGAAGGACAAGGCCAATACCCGCTTCGAGGCGCGGCGGCGGCGGCTGGCCGGCCCTGTCGGCTGCGGCCTGTGCGGTATCGAATCCATCGACGAGGCGATGCGGCAGGTGCCGAAAATCCGTCAGTCGACGCTTACGCTTTCAGCGGCCGAGATCACCGACGCGGTGCGCCTCCTGTCGAAGCAGCAACCTTTCCATTCGCAGACAGGGGCGGTGCATGCCGCCGGCTTCTATATGCCGGGCCGCGGCATCGTCGCGGCGCGCGAGGATGTTGGCCGTCACAACGCGCTCGACAAGCTTGCAGGCGCACTTGCCAGCGCCGGCATCGACGGCGCGAGCGGCGCGGTGGTGGTGACCAGCCGCGTCTCGGTCGAGATGGTGCAGAAGACCGCGGCAATCGGCGCGCCCTTCATCATCGCCGTCTCCGCACCAACGGCGCTTGCCGTGCGCACCGCCGACGAGGCCGGCATGACCCTGGTCGCGCTGGTGCGCGGCGACGATTTCGACGTCTTCACGCGGCCTGACCGCGTTTCCATCGGAGCTGCCAGCCATGTCGCATGATGCGGACATCCACCACCTGCATGCCAAGCTGATCCGCATGGCGAACCAGATCGGAATCTTCTTCGAATCCAAGCCGCATGATGAAGGCGTGGCGGGTGTCGCCGAGCACATCAACAAGTTCTGGGAGCCCCGCATGCGCCGACAGTTCTTCGAGGTGGTGGACAGCGGCGGCGAAGGGTTCAGGCCGATCGTGCTGGAGGCGGCCGCCAATATCCGCCGGCCGGCAGCACCGGAAATCCCGCCTGCACAAGCCGAACAGGCGGGCGCGCCGCGCGCCTGACTTAGAGCATTTGTGCGACGCCGAGCGGATCCGCTCGGCTGCAAAGATGCTCTTTCCTTTTGTCTTTGCGCAATTCCGGACGCAAAATCGCTAAGCAATTTACCGGATTGCTCAGGTCGTCAGCAGCGACAGGCCCGGAACGCGGTTGATCAGGCTGCGGTTCTTCATCACGAAGTCGAGGTTCTGGCGCGCCAGCCGCGCATGTTCGCGCGCCAGCGCCTCGGCGCGGGCGCCCTCACGCGCCTCGATGGCTTCCACGATGGCGCGGTGGTGCGACTGGCCGATCCATAGCGAGGCACGGAACACCGGCAGTTCGGCCTGCGCATGCATAAAGGCGCTGGGGCCGGCGAAGGGGAGTTGGGTCACCTTTTCCAGCTCGCGGCGGAAGATCTCGCTGCCCGACAGGCCCGACAACATGTCGTGGAACTCGGCATTGAGCGCGACATAGGCATCGAAATCCATGACCTCGGGCGAGGCCCCCAGCGCTTCGTCGAGCCGGGCAAGCAAGCCCCTGGCAAAGGCGATTCGCGACGAGGTTACGCCGCGCTCGGCGGCGAGCCGCACCGCGGCACCCTCCACGAGGCCGCGCAGTTCGATGGCATCGGCCACATCCGCCTCGGTGAAGGAGCGGACGGCATAGCCGCCCGAGGGAATCGCCTCCAGAATGCCCTCCTGCTCAAGGCGTGCGAGCGCCGCCCTGAGCGGCGTGCGCGAAATGCCCAGCCGCTCGCTGATGGCGATTTCCGAAAGCCTTTCACCAGGCGCAACACTGCCGGAATAGACAAGGTCCCGCAGTCCGAGGATCGCCTTCAGAGATTGCGACGAAGCCCGTTCCTCGCCTGTTTTCACTGCCACCGGCCTTCCCCCTCGACGCCTGCCATGCTGCATTTTTGTGTCCATGCAGCGTGTATACAGGATATTTGTCAAGTAGCCTTTTCAGCGATGGCGTGTTAGCGACACGCGGTTTCCCGATCATATCGAGCTTGGAGGTTCGCCCATGTCCGTCGCCCAGCCCCCCTATCGCGCAGATCATGTCGGCAGTCTGCTGCGTCCTGCGAAGGTCAAGGATGCACGGCACAAATTCTACGACGAGAAGTCGATCCCGCAGGCGGAACTGAAGGCGGCCGAGGACGAGGCGATCGTCAAGGCGATCAAGATGCAGGAAGATGTCGGCCTTCCGGTCGTCACGGACGGCGAAATCCGCCGCGCCTTCTGGCACTATGATTTCATGGACGATCTGGTCGGCTTCGAGCTGGTGGAGCGTGGCGAGGGCTTCCAGTTCCACGGCAAGCAGATGAAACCGCTGCATCCGACGATCCACGGCAAGCTCGATTTCCCCGCCGACCATCCGATGATCGAGCATTACAAGTTCGTCGCCGCCAACACCAAGGTGATGCCGAAAATCTCCATTCCGGGCCCGAGCTGCTGCCATTTCCGCACCGACCCGAAGGACATCACGCCGAAGGAATATCAGGATCCGGAAGCTCTCTTCGCCGATCTGGCCAAGACCTTCGCCAAGGCCGTGCAGGCCTTCTACGATGCCGGCTGCCGCTATCTCCAGATGGACGACATCTTCTTCGCCTATCTCGGCGATCCGAAGCATCGCCAGGCCAAGAAGGAGGTCGGCCAGGATCCCGACTGGCTGATCGACCGCTATGCGTGGATGATGCACGAATCGATCAAGAACAAGCCCGCCGACATGGTGATCGGCATGCATATGTGCCGCGGCAACTTCGCCTCCACCTATGCTGCCGAAGGTGGCTACGATGCCGCCGCCGATGCGATCTTCAACAAGACCGGCGTCGACATCTTCTTCATGGAATATGACAGCGAGCGCGCCGGCGGTCTGGAGCCGCTTCGCCTGCTGCCCAAGGGCAAGCAGCGGGTCATGCCGGGCTTCATCACCACCAAGACGCCCGAGCTGGAAAAGATCGACGACCTGAAGCGCAAGTTCGACGAGGCGTCGAAATATGCCGACATCGACCAGATGGGCATCGCGCCGCAATGCGGCTTCTCCTCGACCGACGATGGCAACAAGGTCACCGAGGACGACCAGAAGCGCAAGCTCGAACTGGTGGTGAAGACCGCCGAGGCGATCTGGGGCGGCGTGGCGAAGTAATCGCCATAGGCGTGCTATTAGACAAAGGCCGGTGCGGTTATCCGCGCCGGCCTTTTGTTTGGGCGCTTGCCGCCCACCCTGTATGCAGGGTGACCTAAAAAGAGTTGCGATGATCGCGCTTTCAGGCTGGATCGGCGCCAATTGACACGGCATTGTGTATGCAATGCCTATTCGCCGACCCTGCCCGACAATTCGAGAACGAGACATGTATGCGCAGCCGCGCAGCCATGGTGCGCGCATATGACGGCAGCCGCCGACGGGCTTCCGACACCCCGGCGCTACTGGGCTGCTTTCTCCGTCGCCACCAGTCTCGTCGTCTATGTCATGGACGCGTCAATGGTCACGGTCATGCTGCCGGTGATCGCCGAAAGCCTCGGCGTGGCGCCGAGCCAGGCGATCTGGGCCATGACCGCCTATCACCTCACGCTCGCCTGCCTGCTGCTGCCATTGGCGGCGCTGGGCGAAAAATACGGCCAGTGGCTCGTCTATTCCGCCGGGCTGGTGCTGTTTTCCGTCGGCGCGATCTTCAGCGCGTCCTCCACGACGCTGGCGACGCTGATCGCCGGGCGGGTGCTGCAAGGCGTCGGCGCGGCCGGCGCGCAGAGCATGACCATGGCGCTGCTGCGCCATTCCTACCCTAAGGCACAGTTCGGTCGCGCCGCCGGCATCAATTCCACCGTCGTCGGCGTCTCCATGGCGTCCGGCCCGGCGGTGGGCGCGGCGATCCTGCTGATGGCGGAATGGCGCACGCTGTTCCTGCTCGTCCTGCCGGTGGCCGCCTTCTCGCTCGGCGTCGGCCTGCTTGCGCTGCCGCGCATCTCGCGGCGGGCAGTGCGCTTCGACTTCCTTGCCGCCGCTCTGACATCGCTCGCCGTGCTCTGCTTCGTGCTGGGGCTCAACGAGATGCGCGCCGGCGCCGATGCGCTACGGTTGGCTGGCCTGCTCGGCATGGCCACGGTGATCACCTTCTTCCTGGTGCGGCGGCTCAGGGGAACGCCCGACCCGGTCCTGCCCATCGACCTCCTGTCCGTCCGCATCATCGCGCTGTCGCTCACCACCTCGCTGTGCCTCTTCACCGCGCAGGGCATGACGATGACTGCCCTGCCTTTCCACCTCGCGCAGGCAACCGGCCTTTCCGCCGGACAGGTGGGGCTGCTGATCACGCCATGGCCGGTCGCGATGGCGATCATGGCCAATGTCTCGGGCTGGCTGTCGGAGCGCCATTCCGCGCGGCTACTATGCGCCTGCGGCATCGCCATCATGGTGTTCGGCATGACGATGATGGTTTTCCTGCCGGAGAGGCCGACCGTCTTCGAGGTGCTGTGGCGCATGGCGGTGTTCGGCACCGGCTTCGGCCTGTTCGTGACGCCCAACAACCGGCTCGTCATGCTCAACGCGCCGCTGTCGCGCGCCAGCGCCATCGGCGGGCTGGTGGCGATGGTGCGCATGATCGGCATGTCGCTCGGCGCGACGATGGCCGCAGTGATGTTCAGCTACTGGCCGGAAGACCCCGGCCATGCGGCCTTCACGCTGGCCGCATGCGTGCTGGTCGTCGCCTTCGTGCTGTGCTGCGTGCGCAAGACATCTCAGGAAGCAGCCTGATCAGGCCGCGCCCCGCGCCCGGTGCCAGTCGAGCATCCAGTGTGCCGCGCCGACATTTTTCGGCGGGTGGGCCAGCACGGCTTCCTCGTTGATGTCCGTTCCCCAGCCGGGGCCGGTCGGCACGATCAGCTCGCCATCCTCGAGCTGCGGCGAGGCTGTCACGATGTCATGCATCCACGGCACCTCGTCCACATCATATTCCATGATGCGGAAGTTCGGGATCGCGGCGCACAGATGCGCGCCCATCAGCGACGACAGATAGCCATGCGCGTCATGCGAGGCGACATTGACGTCGAACATGTCGGCCAGCACCGCCATGCGGTAGGCCTCCATGAAGCCGACCCATTGCGGATCGATGATCGCCACATCGACGGTTTGCTGCTGGAGGAAAGGTAACATGCGACGGCGGTTGTAGATCGTCTCCAGCGATGCGATGGGCGTCGTGGTCGAGCGGCGGATATCCGCCAGCGCTTCCGGCAGATAGGTGTCGATCTCCAGCCACGTCATGTCGAACTTCTCGACCGCCTTGGCGATGCGCTTGAAGCCCTCGGGCCGGAAGTTGAAATTCAGGTCCATCAGCAGGCCGGTATCCGGGCCGATGCCCTCGCGGAACGCGGCAAGCTGGTCTTCGATCGCCGCCAGCACCTTGCCGGTGAGGTGCAGTTCCGGCGAGCCGGCAAGGCCGGAGAAGCCGGGGCGATGCTGCGCGGGTGCGGCGCCGTCGAACAGGATCGGATTGGTCTTCAGCGCCTTGAAGCCGCGCCGCACCACTTCCTTGCCCAGCGTCACCAGATCCTCGACCTTGCGGATCGGCGCAACGCCGGCTTCCTTCTCGAAAAGCTTCGGGTCGCGGATGCGATAGGTGCCGCAATGCGACCAGTAGACCGGCACGCGGTCGCGGTAGCGTCCGCCGAACAGGTCGCAGACCGGCAGGCCGGCGGCCTTGCCCTTGATGTCGAGGCAGGCATTCTCGATGGCCGCCGTCGCCTGTGCATTGGCACCGCCCTCGGCCATGCGCGTGCCCGCATAGAGGCGTGCGCCGATGGCGCCGGCATTGCGCGGGTCGAGGCCGATCACCTTCTCGGCGATGACGCGGATATTGGAAGTGAGGCCCGGCCCAGCCATGCCTTCATGGAACTCGGCCCAGCCGATCAGCCCCTCGTCGGTGCTGATCTTCAGGAAGGAGAGGTTCCGCCAGCCGCCATCGGCATGCATGTCCTCGATCTTGGTGATGCGCATCGCGTGCTCCTCCGCCAGCAGGGTCGAACCGACTTCTTGCGCCAGCAGATCAGGAGACGGAAGTGGCGGACATGAAAAAGGCGGGACCCGGTCGCCCGAGTCCCGCCTGTTCAAACGCCTTGGCCCGACAAGTCAGGCCTTGTGGAAGCGCTCGTCCTTTTCGGCCATGCGGCGCAGCAGGCCGGGCACCGCGAACCGCTCGCCAAAGGCGGTCGCCAGTGCATCGCTCTCGGCGACGAATTCCTTCGCGCCGACCGTATCGACATAGCCCAGCGGCCCACCCAGATGTGCCGGATAGCTCCAGCCGAGCACCGAGGCGATATCGGCGGCGAGCGGATCGTCGATCACGCCCTCCTCCATCGCGCGCGCGGCTTCCAGCGACTGGGTGTTGATGAGGCGTTTGCGCACGATCTCCACCGGTAGCGGCTTTTCGGCCGGCGGGAAGAGATCGGACAGGCCCTTCCACAGCTTCGGGCCGTCCTCGCCATAGTCGTAGATGCCCTTGCCGCCGTCGCGCCCGACACGACCGGCATCGACCAGCTTCTTCAGCGCCTCGACGGCGCGGCCGTCCTTCATCGACTGCGGCTGGCCCTCGCCGCTCATGGAGATCATGATGTCGTGCAGCAGCGGCAGCTTGGTGAGTTCTGCCAGCGTGACAGGGCCGATGGCGAAGCCGGCATTGAGCATGGCATTGTCGATGACCTGCGGCGGCACGCCCTCGGCCAGCAACGTCAGCGCCTCGGAGGAGAGCGAGGAGACGAGGCGGCTCGTATAGAAGCCGAGCCCGTCCTTCACCACGATCTGCGTCTTGCGCATGACCGAGGCGACATATTGCGCCTCGTCGAACGCCTTCTGCGAGGTTTCCGGCGAGCGGATCACTTCCAGCAGCTTCATCGTCTCGACCGGGGCGAAGAAATGCATGCCGATCATGCGCGAGGGATCGCCGAGCGCCGAAGCGAGCTTCTTGATGAGGATGCTCGACGTGTTGGAGGCAATCGTCACCTCCGGCCGCAGCACCGCTTCCAGCTTGCGGTAGACGTCATGCTTGACGTCGAGCCGCTCGAACACGGCCTCGATGACGAAATCCGCATCCTTGAGGGCGGAATAGTCCTCGGTGGCAGTGATACGCGCCATGATCGCGGACTGCTGCTCGGCCGACATGCGGCCGCGAGACACAAGCTTCTCGCCGATCTTGCCGATACGGCCATGGCTTTCCGCAGCCTTCTCGGCGGAAATGTCGATCAGCACGACGTTCAGACCGGCCCGCGCGGCGGTAAAGGTAATGCCGTTGCCCATCGTGCCGCCACCGACAACACCGAGCGTCTTGATGCCGTCGCCTATGCCTGCCGGCGGGCGCGGACGCGCCGCGCGCGGGCCGTAGAACAAAGTGCGCACCTTGTTCTTGGCATAGGGCGAGGCGGCGAGCTTGGCGAAATGACGCTTCTCGATCTCCAGCCCGGCATCCAGCGTGCGCTGCATGCCGTGATGCAGGCAGGCGAGGATCGCGGCTGCGGCCACGTCGTCCTGCCCCGCACGCGAGCGGTATTTCGCCCAGCGGCCGGCGAACCAGCGGCGGCCGGGGACGGATTGCGGGTCGAAGCCGGGGGCGACGAAACCCTTCTCGTCCCACTTCTGCACCGGCTTGGGACCGGAGAGAACCCACTTCGCGGCGGCTTCGATGAGGTCAGCGGCCGGCGCGACCTCGTCGATCAGGCCGGCGGCAAGCGCATCCTTCGTCGGCAGCGTGGTTCCGTTGATCATCAGCTCCGCCGCCTTGTCGATGCCGATCAGGCGCGGCAGGCGCTGCGTGCCGCCGCCGCCAGGCATCAGGCCGAGCGAGGCTTCCGGCAGGCCGAACAGCGCATCCGGCCGGTCGGCGGCGATGCGGCGGTGGCAGGCCAGCGCCAGTTCGTAGCCGCCGCCGAGCGCGGTGCCGTTGAGCGCGGCGACGACCGGCTTGCCGCCCGTCTCCATCTTGCGGATCGCGGCCAGGAACGGCTCGACGATCGCCTTCACGTCATCCGGCGTCTGCACCGAAAGAAGCTGGTTCAGGTCGCCGCCGGCGGCAAAGCTGTCCTTGGCCGAGGTGACGACGATGCCCTTCACATCGGCATCGGCGATCAGCTCGCCGATAGCCTTGTCGAAGGCGGCGTTGAAGGCGAGGTCGAGCGCGTTCTGGCTGCCCGGCGTGTCGATGGTGAGGACGGCGACGCCGTCGGGACGCTTGTCGATATTGAGCATCTCTCAGCCCTCCACGCGTTCGATATAGGTGGCGACGCCCATGCCCAGGCCGACGCAGAGCGTGACGATGCCGCTCTCCTTGCCGGTGCGCTCCAGTTCGTCCAGCAGGATATTGGTGATCATGACGCCGGTGGCGCCGATGGGATGGCCCATCGAGATGCCGCCGCCATTGACGTTGACCTTGTCATGGGAAACGCCGGTGCGCTCCATGAAGCGCAGCACGACCGAGGCGAAGGCTTCGTTGACCTCGTAGAGATCGACGTCTTCCGGCTTCTTGCCGACGCGCTTCAGCGCCATCAGCGTGGCATCCGCCGGCGCGGCGAGCATGAGGCTGGGGTCCATCGCGGCATTGGCGAAGGAGCGGATGACCGCGCGCGGCTTCAGGCCCATGCGCTCGCCCGCCTCGCGGGTGCCAATTAGCATGGCCGCCGCGCCATCCACGATACCGGACGAATTGCCGGCGGTGTGGACATGCTCGACCGCCAGCACTTCGGGGTAGCGGCGGCGGGCGATGGCGTCGAGCCCGCCCTTGAGGCCCATGTCCCTGAAGGCCGCCGGCAGCTTGGCCAGCGTCTCCATGGTGGTCTCGGGACGCATATATTCGTCCTTCTCCAGAAGGACGGTGCCGTTCTCGTCCTTCACCGGAACGATGGACTTCGAGAAGCGCCCGCCCTGCCATGCGGCGGCGGCGCGTTTCTGCGATTCCACCGCATAGGCGTCCACGTCTTCGCGGCTATGGCTGTAGAGCGTCGCCATCAGGTCGGCGGAAATGCCCTGCGGGATCATGTCGATGCGGTTGTTGAAGATGGCGTCGGAGCCGTTCGGGCCGCCGGTGCCTCCGATCGGGATCAGCGACATCATCTCGATGCCGCCCGCCACCAGCAGATCGCCCTGGCCGGACATGATGCGCGCGGCCGCCGCGTTGACCGCATCAAGGCCGGACGAGCAGAAGCGGCTGACGGTGGAGCCCGGAATGCTCTCCGGCATGCCGGCATAGAGCAGCGCCGAGCGCGCCAGGTCGGACCCCTGGTCGTTGACGCCGTCGCCGACGCCGAAGATCACGTCTTCCGGATCGGCCTGCGAGAAGCCGGTGCGCGCATCGAGCGCGGTGAGCACGGCCGCGCTCAGTTCCACCGGCGACAGCGTGTGCAATCCGCCATTGTGGCGTCCCTTGCCGCGCGGCGTGCGCACGGCGTCGAAGATATAGGCTTCGGGCAAGATCCGCTCCCTCCTGGAATGGCAGCCGGCAGACTCCGATCGAGCCTGCCGCGACATGCCGATTATTTAACTCATTAAGTTTTTCCGTAAGCCTCCGGCGGGCATCTTGTCAACGCCGTTCAGGACGGTTCGGAGCTCTTCAAGCGCCGCCGGCGATCAGAATTTCCGGCCTCGGCCCGCCATTATGGAGCGCTTCCACATCCCCGGCGCGTGTCTTCAGCACCGTCTTCTGGCTGACGCTGCCCTTGTCGGTGATCTCGCCCAGCCCGCCGTCTGGCGGCGTCGGCAGGATCATCGCGCGCGCCACGAAGGTCGAGGAGCCGCTGCCCTTCGCCGCCAGCCTGTCGAGCACATCCTGCAAGGTCGCCACGACGCGCTGATGACCGAAGGCGTCGACGGAAGGCGCATCGTCCGGCAGGCCGGCATGGCGGCGCGCCTGCAAGGCGTCGAGAAAGAGAAGCGCGCCGACCTCGTTGCGGTTCTCGCCGGTGATGACGGCATCGCGCAGCAGCGGCGAGGCTTCTGTGATGAGGCGATCACGCAGCAGGCCGACGCTGACCCATGTGCCGGTGAGCAGCTTGAAGTTCTCGCCCAGCCGCCCCTCATAGGTGAGGCCTTGCGCGAGATCGTCGGGATCGACGGGGGCCATGGCGTCGCCGAAATGATAGAAGCCCTCACCGTCGAACGCCTTGGCGGTGAGTTCCGGCTGGCGCCAGTAGCCCGGCGTCACATTCGGCCCGCGCACGCAGCCTTCGAGCCGACCGTCCACCGGGTGGAGCTTGATGTCGACGCCGGGCACCGGCAGGCCGACAAGCCCGCCGCGCGGATCGGGCCAGTTGACGCCGAGCGCCACCGGCGAAGTCTCCGTCGAGCCGAAATTGGAGAAGAACGGTACCTTCGCGCCGAGCGTCTTCATGCCGAGATCGTTCAGCTCGTCGATGATGGGTTGCGGCATGGAGGAGCCGGAATAGTAGAACATGCCGAGGTCGTGGAAGAAGTTTTTCCGCAGCGCCTCGTCTTCCCACAGCGCCGGGATCAGTTCCTGAAAGGCGGAAGCGGCGCTGAAATAGGCGGTGGGCGAGATCTCGCGCAGGTTGCGGATTGTCTTGTCCATCAGCCCCGGCACGGGCTTGCCGTCGTCAATATAGAGCGTGCCGCCGAGATAGGCGGTCATGCCGAGGATCATGTTGGCGCCGGACGTATGATGCCACGGCAGCCATGACAGCAGCACCGGCGGGCGGGTGCCCATGACCGGGAAATTCTGCAAGAACATCTGCTGGTTGGAGCAGATCATGCGATGCGTGTTGGTGACGCCCTTGGGCGCACCGGTCGAGCCCGAGGTGAACAGGATTTTTATCACGTCGTCGGGCCGGATCGCCGCATGGGCGGTCTCGACCTTGCCGGTCGGCACCGTTTCGAGAAGCGACGCGAAGGAGGTGTGGCCATGCTCTTCGGCCTCGCGCAGGGCGACCACCTCGAAGCCGGATATGGCGGTTCCCTTCAGGGCGCGGTCGAATTCGGCAGCGCTTTCCACATAGACGAGACCGGGCGTCAGCAGGCCCAGCACATGGTCGAGCTTGGAAAACTCCTTCGCCAGCAGCGAATAGGCCGGCGAGACGGGGCAATAGGGAATGCCGGCATGGGCTGCCGCCATCGCCAGCAGCGCATGGGCGTTAGAGCCCGGCGAAAGGATCGCGATCGGCCGCTCGGGCCCGAGGTCACGCGCCAGCAGCGCCTCGGCCAGCGAGCGTATCCGCGCGGCGGCCTGCGCATAGGTCACCTTGCGCCATTCGCCGTCCTCGCCGCGCTCGGCGATGAAGATGCGGTCGGGATGCTCCCTAGCCGTCGCGAACAGGCGCTCGGTGATGACGCGCGGATAGGGCGCGAGGGCCTCCTTCGAGCGCATCAGGATGGCGCCGTCGCCGCGCCGCTCCACCGCGACATCCCAGGTCCCCAAAGGCACGTCGATGAAACCCGACGCCTGCGCTCCAGTGCTCGGCAGCATGTGTCTTCCTCCCTGACGCCGCCTCACCGCACGGGAAACGGCACGTGATGCAATTAACAAGTTAAAGGTCTACCCGCAACGCGCGGCAACCATGTCACGCGGCTGTCGCAGATGGCTGGTAGGAGTTTCCTCATCGGGCGATCGACCACGGATGCACTGGTAGATGGCGCGGCAGGAAAGGTCAGGCATTGCCTGGCCTTTTTCGTTTTCGGCAGGCGATCACGGCCATTCGGCGAAACTCGGCTGAGGCGCTGCCTGGCCGGCTGCGCGCAATGCCGCCATCTCGTTGCGGTAGCGGCCCGGCGTGGTGCCGGTCATGCGCTTGAAGAAAACCGAGAAATGCGCCGGGTCGTTGAAACCCAGCGTGTGGGCGAACTGCTCCACCGTCAACGGCGAGAGCTCCAGCCGCGACATCGCCTCATGCAGCACGCGTTCCGAGATCAGCGCCTTGGGCGACTTGCCGACGCCATCGGAACAGATGGCATGCAGCCTGTCGGCAGAGATGCCGAGCGCGGCGGCGTAGCGCGCCACGCTCCAGTGATCGCGGAAATTCAGCTCCACGAGCTGGCGGAAGCGCTGGAGGATGCCCGCACGCTTGCCCATGCCGGAAATCGCCAAGCCGGCACCGCCGGTGAGACGGAGCATGGTGACGAGCATGATGCGCACCAGCGCGGAAATGATGAGCCGCGATCCTTCCTGCGGGTGCTGCGTTTCGCGCAACACGCCCTCGAAGCAGCGTTCGAGGATGCGGGCCTTCTCACCCTGCCCCGCGAGCGACAGGACGAAGCTGCGCTCGGCGAGAAGACGCAAATCACGCGATTCAGGCTCGTCGCCCAGCGCCGAGAGGATGGTCGCGTCGGTTACGGCGCCCCGGTAGCCGGTCGTTCCCGCCTCGGTGCGCAGGCGGCCGGGCCGCAGGGAGCCGACAAGAATGAAGGCCGGCCCCTCGGCGCTGAACCGTTCCGCCCCGGCTTCCGCCTCGCCCGCACCGTCCGTCAGCAAGGCAAGCTGCCGCTGCGGCACGCCCTGCCGGTTGAACGACCAGATGCGCGGATGGAGGCTGCTTTCGATCCGTTCGGCCTTCACGGCATGTCTCCGGCATTCACTAAACCGTCATTTTATCGGCCGTCTACCAGAAAAATACAATATAAAGCCAGAAAGTTGCATTACACACGACTACAGCTTCTGTTTGCTTTCATACAGCGCATGGTCCTGGAGGCTTGGCCATCGGCGCTGGGGAGATTGTCTTGAACCTGAACGCGTCCGTGCCGGCGCAGATGCCGTCCGCAGGCAACCGCGCGAATGCGATGGCCCTGCACGCGGCGGTGCCGTCCGCATCGCTGGCGGAAGCGCGCCATGCCGCGAATGTCGCGGCCAAGGCGTTCCCGGCATGGTCGGCGACCGCGCCCGGCGAGCGCCGCGCCTTGCTCGAAAAGGCCGCGGCGATCCTGCTGGCGCGGCGCGAGGAATTCGTGCGCCTCATCGCCGCGGAAACCGGCGGCACGCGCGACTGGGCGGAGCTCAATTGCCGGCTGGGCGCATCGATCGTCCGCGAGGCGGCGGCGATGACCACGCAGATCGGTGGTGACGTGATCCCCACCGACCGGCAGGGCAGCCTCGCCATGGCGCTGCGCCAGCCCTGCGGCGTGGTGCTGTCGATGGCGCCGTGGAACGCGCCGATCGTGCTCGGCACACGCGCGCTGGCAACGCCGCTCGCCTGCGGCAACACCGTCGTCTTCAAGGCGTCGGAACTTTGCCCCGGCACCCATGCGCTGCTGGGCGAGGTGTTCGCCGAAGCCGGCCTCGGCGACGGCATCACCGCCATGGTGCACAATGCCGAACAGGGCGCGACAGACATTGTCGAAGCGCTGATCGCCCATCCGGCGGTGCGGCGCGTCAACTTCACCGGCTCCACCCGCTCCGGGCGCATGATCGCGGAAATCTGCGCCCGCCATCTCAAGCGCTGCCTGCTGGAACTCGGCGGCAAGGCTCCGCTCATCGTGCTGGACGACGCCGATATCGAGGAAGCGGTGAAAGCGGCGGCCTATGGTGCCTTCTTCCATCAGGGCCAGATCTGCATGTCGACGGAGCGCGTGCTCCTCCACGAAGATCTCGCCGACGATTTCCTCTCGCGACTGGCGCGCCATGCGGCTTTGATCTCCGCGCGCGATGGCGCTGCGGATGCCGGGCGCATCGGGCCGATGATCTCGGAAGCCGCAGCCCAGCGCGTCAAGGCGCTCATCGACGACGCCACGCGCAAGGGCGCGCGGCTCGTCACCGGCGGCACGCAGCGCGGCGCGTGGCTCGAAGCGACGATCCTCGACGGCGTGTCGCCCGACATGCGCATCTATCACGAGGAGACATTCGGGCCGGTGGCCTCGGTGATCCGCTATGCAGACATCGACGAGGCCGTCTCCATCGCCAACGACACCGAATACGGGCTAGCAGCGGCGGTCTTCGGCCGCGACGTATCGCGCGCGCTCGACGTGGCGCGGCGACTGGAAACCGGCATCTGCCACATCAACGCCGCCACCATCCATGACGAACCGCAAATGCCGTTTGGCGGGATGAAGGCGTCCGGCTATGGCCGCTTCGGCGGCCGGGCCGGCATAGAGGAATTCACCGAACTGCGGTGGGTCACGATCCAGAGCGGCAAACAGGATTATCCGCTTTGAGGTATCGGCGCCGGCGACGGTCGCCGGCGCGCGGAAAGCAACAAGGGAGGTATGAAATGCTCAGAAGGACAATGCTCGCACTGACCGCTTCGTCGGTCGCAATGGCCTTTGCCGGCGGCTTCGCACAGGCACAGGAGGAGACGATCAAGCTGGGCGCATCCGCGCCCAAGACCGGCCCGCTGGCCGGCGGCGCCGCCGTCACCCACTGGCCGAACATCCAGATGTGGATGAAGGAAATCAACGATGCCGGCGGCCTGCAGGTCGGCGACAAGAAGATGAAGATCGAGCTCGTCGAATATGACGACAAGACGAACGGCGAAGAGGCGATCAAGAACATCCAGCGCCTCGCCACCGTCGACAATGTCGACTTCATCGTCACGCCATATTCGACCGGCCTCAACATCGCGACCGCGCCGATCATCGCGCGCTACGGCTTCCCGCACATCACGACCAGCGCGGCGACCGATGGGGTGACCGAATTCGCACAGCGCTGGCCGAACTCCTTCTGGATGCTCGGCACGTCGAAGCAGCTCGGCGCCGGCGTGGTCGAAGCCCTGGGCAAGCTCAAGGCGAGCGGCGACATCGGCAACAAGGTGGCGCTGGTCAACGTCGCCGACGCCTTCGGCCTCGAACTGATCGGCGCGACCAAGCCGGCACTGCAGGAAGCGGGCTTCGAGATCGTCTACGAGACCTCCTATCCGCTTGGCACGCAGGATCTGGCGCCGGTCATCAGCGGCGCCAAGGCGGCCGCGCCCGACGCATTCGTCGCCTTCTCCTATCCGGGCGACACCTTCGCGCTCACCGAACAGGCGCAGGTGCAGGGTCTCGACGTCGGCGCATTCTACACCGGCGTCGGCACCGCCTTCCCGGCCTTTGCCGGCCGCTTCAAGGAGAAGGCCAACGGCATCATGGGCATTGGCGGCGTCAATTCCAATGACGAGAAGATCAAGTCCTATTTCGAGCTGAGCAAGAAGGACACCGGCGTCGAGCCCGACTATTGGGCATCGGCCACGACCTATGCCGGCCTGCAGATCCTCGGCCAGGCGATCGAGAAGGCCGGTTCGAAGGACAAGGCCGCCGTCGTCGCGGCGATCAAGGCCAACACCTTCGACACGATCATCGGCCCGATCTCCATGCCCAACAATGTCAACGAGAAGGTCTGGACCGTCGGCCAGTGGGACAATGGCGTGTTCAAGGCCGTCGCGGCGGACGGGCTCGACGTCGCCGGCGAGCCGGTCAAGAAGCCGGCGTGGTAATATAGTCGCCGGCACTCCATCCCTCCCCGCACCGGGGAGGGATCAGGAGCGGGACGACTTCTCCCGCTCCCTCCATTTCGAAGGCAGAAGCTCCAGCACATGAACATTCTCGTCACCGGCATTCTGCTGAGCGGCACCTATGCGCTGATCGCGCTCGGGCTGACGCTGCAATATGGCGTCGCCCGCATCATGAATCTCGGCAATGGCGAGACGCTGGTCGCCGCCTGCTTCGTGGCGTTCTGGCTCTATACGGGACTTGCGATCAATCCGCTCCTCGGACTGCTGCTGATCGCGCCCACCGCCTTCGTCATCAACTGGGCGATCTACGCCGTCGCGCTCCAGCCGCTGGTAAAGCGCGCGAAGAATCGCGGCCAGCTCGAATCGGATTCCATCCTCGCCACCTTCGGCCTGCTCTTCCTGCTGCAGGGACTGATGCTGCTGGCCTTCGGCGGTGAATACCGCTCCTACACCTTCCTGGCCGAACGCTTCGACATTTTCGGCTATTCCTACGGCCTGAACCGGGTGGTGGCCTTCGTGGCGGCGGCCATCATCGCGGCGGCACTGTGGTTCTTCCTCTACCGCACGCGGCAGGGAACGGCGCTGCGCGCCGTGGCGGTCGATCCGAACTCCGCCAATCTCGTCGCCATCGACGTGGCGCGCACCGCCGCCTTCGCCTTCGCGCTGGGCGGCGCGGTGACGGCCTGCGGCGGCGCGCTTCTGTCGACCTTCTACACCTTCAACGCCTCGATGGGCGTGGTCTTCACCATGAAGGCGCTCATCATCGTCATCATGGGCGGCGTGGGCGACCTGCGCGGCGCGATCCTCGCGGCCATCATCCTCGGCGTTTCCGAGACGCTGGTGGCGAGCCTCATCGACCCCGGCCTGACGATGGCGGCGACCTATGGCCTGTTCATCCTCGTCCTGCTCTTCCGGCCGCAAGGCATCTTCGGGAGGGCCTCGTCATGAGCGGCTTCCTCAGCGATCTCAGGAGCGAGGAAAAGCGCTCGCTCGCCATCGGCGCCGTCATCGTGGCCGTCGCGGCGCTGCTGCCCCTGTTCGATCAGGGGTTCTACCTGTCGATCTCGGTCAACATCATGCTCTATGCGGCACTCTGCACCGCATGGTCGCTGTTTTCCGGGCCGACCCATTATGTCTCGCTGGCCACCGCCGCCTTCTACGGCCTGGGCACCTATTCGGTCGGCCTGGGCATCGACATCCTGCCCTATCCCGTGCTGCTGCTGATCGCGGCTTCGGTCGGCGCGGTTGTCGCCGGGCTGGTCGGTGCGATGACCCTGCGCATTTCGGGCGTCTATTTCGTCATCTTCACCTTCGGCCTTGCGGAATTCGTGCGCCAGCTCTTCACCTGGACGCAAACCAAGTTCGCCACGGCAATGGGTCTCTACGTCTTCACCGACTTCATGGAGCAACACATCTACTGGATGCTGCTGGCGCTGACGGCTGTGGTGTTCCTCACCGGCTTCCTCATCAACCGCTCGCGCCTCGGCTTTGCCATGACGGTGATCGGCAATGACGAGACGGTGGCACGGCATGTCGGCATCGACACGGCGCGGGCCAAGATCATCCTGTTCATGGTGTCGGGCGCGTTCATCGCCATCGCCGGCGCCATCACCGCGCCGCGCTACACCTATATCGAACCGCCATCGGCCTTCAATCCGATGATTTCCTTCCTCGTGGTCATCATGGCGCTGCTGGGCGGCACGCGGCGACTGTGGGGGCCGCTGGTGGGCGTCATCCCCTTCACCATCATGATGGACATCATCTCGTCGCGTTTCCCGAACCATACCTCGATCGTGATCGGACTGGCCTTCTTCGCCATCGTCTACCTTCTGCCGGACGGTGTGACGGGGCGGCTGGAGCAGCTGCGGACGAAGTTCCGGGCACGCAAGGCCGGCGACCATGCGCCGGCCATCGTGGAGAAGCAGGCATGAGCGCGCCGGTCCTCTCCGTCAACCATGCCCGCAAGCAGTTCGGCGGTCTCGTCGCCGTCAACGATGTCTCCTTCGAGGTGAGGGAAGGCGAGGTGATCGGCCTGATCGGCCCCAACGGTTCGGGCAAGACCACGATGCTCAACCTGATTTCCGGCGCGCTTGCGCCCACAGGCGGCGAGATCCGGCTGGCCGGCGAGCGCATATCTGGCCTGGCAGCGCACCAGATCGCGCGCAAGGGCGTTGCCCGCACCTTCCAGCTCGTGCGCGTGCTGCCGTCGCTCAATGCCGAGCAGAACGTGATGGCGGGCGCGGTGTTCGGCCACCGCAAATTGTGGGGCCACGAGGCGCAGGAGCTCGCACGCAGCCTGCTCCATCTGGTCGGCCTCGCCGGGCGGGGCCAGATGCCGGTTTCGGCGCTGACCTATATAGACCAGAAGCGGGTGGAGCTGGCGCGGGCGCTCGCCGCCGATCCACGCGTTTTGCTGCTTGACGAATGGCTGGCGGGGCTCAATCCCAGCGAGCTCCAGATCGGCATCGCGCTGATCGAGAAGCTTGGGCGCGAGGGCCGCACGATCATCATGGTCGAACACGTCATGGATGCGATACGATCGCTGTGCGGACGTTGCGTGGTGATGAATACCGGCCGCAAGATCGCCGAAGGCGATGTCGAGGACGTGCTTTCCGACCCCGAGGTCGTGCGCGCATATCTGGGTGACGACGACGATGCTTGAAATTCGCAACCTTGGCGTCCGCTATGGACGGCACATCGCGCTCGACGGCGTTTCCGCCACGGTCGAGAAGGGCGAGATCTGCGTCATCCTCGGCGCCAACGGCGCCGGCAAGTCGAGCCTGCTCAAGGCCATCGCCGGCATGGTCAGAGCCGAACCCGGCACCGAGATCGTCATGAACGGCCGCCCGATCACCGGCCTGAAACCGCACCGGATCGTGGAGGAGGGCATCGCGCTGGTGCCGGAAGGCCGCGGCATCTTCGGCGACCTCACCGTGGCGGAAAACCTCCAGCTCGGCGCCTTCGCACAGCGCGCGCGGGCCCAGGAGGCCGAAACGCTGGCGCAGATCTACCGGCTGTTCCCCCGCCTTGCGGAGCGCAAGAAACAGATCGCGCGCACCATGTCGGGCGGCGAGCAGCAGATGGTGGCCATCGGCCGCGCGCTGATGTCGCGGCCCGACATCCTGATGCTCGACGAGCCGTCGCTCGGCCTGTCGCCGCTGCTCAGCAAGGACCTGTTCAAATCGCTCGCGGCGGTGGCGGAAACGGGCGTCGGCATCCTGCTGGTAGAGCAGAATGCCCGCCTCAGCCTGAAGATCGCCCGGCGCGGCTATCTGATCGAGAACGGGCTCATCACCGGCGAGGACACCGCCGCCGCGCTGATGACCGATCCGGCCGTCGTCAATGCTTATCTCGGCGGCAGGGCCGCGCCTTCGGCGCGCGGCGTCAAGAAAAGCGATATCCGCCTCCCCGCGCCCTTCGCCCTGCCGACGGCGCTCGACGCGATGAGCCGGCTGATGGGCAAGCTTGCCGAACGCGCCGGCCGCATCCATGCCGCCTTCATCCGCGCGCTACGCCGCGATGCGCCGGTGCCGAGCGCCTTCGCGGGACGCTACGATCCGCAGCTGGAAAGCGATCCGTGGGATGCGGTGGAACGGCCGGCGCCCGCCGCGCGGCCATCCGCACCAGACATGCCGCGCGCCGCACATGATGCGAAGGCCATCGCCGAGACCGCCGGGATGCTGGCCGAGCGCGCCGCTGCGCGCCTGTCGGAGCACCTTGCCGCCCGGCGCAAGGCGCTGCCCGCGACAAGCGGGAAAGACGAGGCCGGCGCCCCGACCTCGACGGCCTTCGTCGCGGCATCGCCTGCCATCTCGCGCCCCGCATTCGACCTCGATATCGCCTCGCTCGCCGCCGGCGCCGACCGGCGGTTGAAGGAGCATCTTGCGCGCCGCCGCCCTGCTATGCCCGCCGCGCCGGCTCCATCAGCGCCCCGCGCCGAGCCGGCGCCGCGCGACGAAGCTGGCATATCCGCCATGATCGAGAGCGCCGACCGACGGATGCGCGAACATCTTCATGCCCGGCGGACGCCCCCCGCGACCGCAGCGGCGGAGACAGCCGCAGCACCATCGCCTGCCCTTTCGGCGCCACCGCCGCCAGCCGCCGCGGAACGCGTGGACTATGAAGCCCTCGCTACCCTTGCCGGCGCACGCATGCGCGTGCATGTCTCGTCTTTGCGGCAAGAGACGCCAGCGGCAGCGAAACCCGAACCTGCCGCCGACACACCGCCCGCCACGCGACCGCAAGCGGAGCCGGAATCCATCGACGATCTCGCCCGGCATGCCGGCGAACGGCTGCGCGAGCATCTTTCCGCCAATCGCGACGCCACGCTGACCGCCCGGGTGCGGCTGTTCGAGGAAGAGCGCCGCGAGCGCGAGGAAGCTCTCGCCCCGGCCGAGCCGGAGCCCGACAAGGCGGAGGATGACGCGCTGCCAATGCTGGGCCATAACAGCCAGGGCGTGCTGATCGACGAGGACGAGCCGGCCGTGCCGGCCGCACCGGAAGCTGCCGAATCCAGCTTCGACCTGACCCGACTCGCCTCGCGCGCAGCGGAAATCCAGGCGGCGCATACGGCGAAGCAGCGCAAGCGGCTCACCATCTTCAACTTTTCACCCGAAGGATGGTCCACGGGGGACGATCCGCGTAAGACCAATCATGAATCCGCAACCAAGCGGAAAGAGCACAAGGAGGCATAGGCCATGGCACGTGTATTCGAAGGCATGTTCATCGGCGGCGGATGGTCCGCCACCAAGAAGACGTTCAAGGACTATAATCCGGCCGACGGCTCGGTCTGGGCCGAGGTGCCGGATTCCGGCCGCACCGAAACCGCATCCGCGATCGAAGCGGCGCATGCCGCCTTCCCCGAATGGTCGAAGCTGCCCTTCTCCAAGCGCGCCCACTACATCCACAAGGCGGCCGAGATCTGGAAGCGCCGCCAGATGGAGATCATCGACGCCATCCAGGCGGAAGGCGGCGGCTGGTTCGGCAAGGGCATGTTCGAGACCGGCTATGTGACGGAGGTCTTCGAGGCTGCCGCGGCATCGGTCTGGAACCCGATCGGCGAAGTCATGCCTTCGGAATATGGCAAGGTCTCCATGGCCGTGCGCCGGCCGATGGGCGTGGTGTCGGTCATCAGCCCGTGGAACTTCCCCTGCATCCTCACCGCACGCGGCTTCCTGTTCCCGCTGGTCGCCGGCAACACGATCGTGCTCAAGCCTTCGGAAGAGACGCCCTATCTGGGCGGCCTGCTCTTCGCCGAGATCTTCGAGGAAGCCGGCCTGCCCAAGGGCGTGTTCAACGTCGTCACCTGCTCGCGCGACAATGTGCGCGAGGTCGGCGACGAGCTGATCGAGCACCCCTATGTGAAGGGCATCTCCTTCACCGGCTCGACCGCCGTCGGCCGGCAGATCGCGGCCAAGGCCGGCGCGCATCTCAAGAAGTGCTGCGTCGAGCTCGGCGGCAAGGATTCGCTGATCGTGCTGGAAGATGCCGAGATGGAGCGCGCCACGCAGGCGGCGAATTTCGGCTCCTTCATGCATCAGGGCCAGATCTGCATGTCGGTCGAGAAGGTGCTCGTGCACGAGAAGATCTTCGACGACTTCCTCAAGAAGTTCGTCGAGCGCGCCTCCAAGCTTAAGGTCGGCGACCCGACCAAGAGCAAGGAGCACATCATCGGCCCGCTCATCAACGACAAGCAGGTCGCCAAGGTGAAGGAGCAGCTCGAGGATGCCATCGCCAAGGGCGCGAAGGTGGTTCTGGGCGGCAAGATCGATGGCCGCTTCGTCGAGCCGACGATCCTCACCGGCGTGACCCCGGACATGAAGCTCTATCAGGACGAGACCTTCGGCCCCGTGGTACCGGTGATCCCGTTCCGCACCGACGAGGAAGCGGTCCAGATCGCCAATGACACCGAATACGGCCTGTCGGCCGGCGTCATGACCCGCGACGAGGCGCGCGGCCTCGCCGTCGTCAACCAGCTCGAAACCGGCAACTGCCATATCAACTGCTCGTCGGTGAACGACGAGCCGCATGTGCCCTTCGGCGGCTTCAAGGCGTCGGGCGTCGGCAAGCATGGCGGCCGCTGGTCCCTCGAGACCTTCACCGAGACCCGCTGGATCACGCTCGATCGGGGTGGCCGTCCCTATCCGCCGATGTTCTGATCGGGGTTCATTCGGAAGGCGAGGGGCGGCGAATATGCCGCCCTTCTTCTTTTTATCGAATTGCGCAAGACCCCGTTGACCCTGCATGTTCACCTGAACGAAGCCTTTCGCGACTATCCGTCGAATATCGAACGGTAGAGCGGGGTACGAAACATGCGAAAGCTCATCGCCTGTCTTGGCGTCACGCTGGCATTGCTTGGCGGGTTTCCTGCGGTTGCTTCGGCCGCGAATGTCGTGGCCCGCGTCAGCATTTCAAACCAGACGATGACCGTGGTGCAGAACGGCGTGGTCAAGCACAGATGGCGTGTCTCCACCGCGCGCAAGGGCAAGGTGACGCCGCGCGGAAGCTGGACAGCCAAATGGCTGTCGAAGAACCATCGCTCCAGCCGCTACAATAATGCGCCGATGCCCTATGCGATCTTCTACAGCGGCAATTTCGCCGTGCATGGCACCAACCAGACCAGCCGGCTGGGCCGCCCGGCATCCGCCGGCTGCGTTCGCCTCGACACCGCGAATGCGGCAAAGCTCTATTCGATCGCACAGCGCGTCGGGCTGAAGAACCTGCGGATCGTCGTCAGCCACTGAACCGGCTGGGCTGCCCGGTCAACGCGCCGAGACCCACCGCGCCAGCCGATGCGCGGCGTCCTCCACCTGGTCCAGCCGGCGGTGGAAGCACAGCCTGAAATGCGCCGCGCCGCCCGCGCCGAAGGCCGTGCCGGGCGCCACCCCGACGCCGGCCTCGTCGACGATGCGGAAGGCCGCGTCATAGGAATCCGCCACGCCGTCTATCGCGAAGAACAGATAGAAGGCGCCCTCCGGCGGCGCCAGGCGCACCCTGCCGGTGCCGGTCAGGGCTGCGCAGACGATGTCGCGCGCCCGCCGCGCCCGCTCCACCTGCTCGGCTACGAAGCCGTCGCCCTCGTCCAGCGCCGCGACCGCGCCGCGTTGCAGAAAAGCCGGCACGCCGGAGGTGGAATACTGGATAAGGTTCTCCACCACCTGCCCGAGCGAGGGATGCGCCCTGATCCAGCCCATGCGCCAGCCGGTCATGGCCCAGTTCTTGGAGAAGGTATTGACGAAGAGGATGCGATCCTCCGCGGCCATGATGTCCATGAATGAGGGCGCGCGCAGGCCGTCATAATAGAACTGCGTGTAGATTTCGTCGGCGATAATCCAGAGGCCCTGTTCGCGGGCGATGGAAAGCAGCGTGGCAAGCGTTTCGCTGTCGGCGGTCCAGCCGGTGGGATTGGATGGCGTGTTGACGAACAGGGCCCGCGTGCGCGGCGTGATCGCCGCCCGCAGCGCGTCCATATCGAGCGTCCAGCCCTCCGCGCCCTCGGTGAGTTGCAGCGGCACGGCATCGATGCCCGCGACGCCTGCCGCCCCGGCGAAGTTCGGCCAGGCCGGCGTGAAATAGATCACCTCGTCGCCCGCACCCGTCACCGCCTGCAAGGCAAGCTGGATCGCCTGCATGCCGCCGCCGGTGACGAAGAATTCCTCCGGCGAGAAGCTGTGCCCGAAATGCCGCTCGTGATAGCGGGCAATCGCCGCGCGCAGATCGGGCACGCCGCGCTGCCAGGTGTAGAAGGTCTCGCCTGCGGCCAGCGCATCGGCGGCCTTACGCGAGATGAAGTCCGGCGTCGGCAGGTCGCCCTCACCCGCCCAGAGCGGAATGACGCCCTGCCGGCTGCGGCCATAATTGGCCAGCGCGACGATGCCGCTTTCGGGCGCCTGCCGGGCGGCGGGCCGCAGGCCGTCGAGAAGGCCGGTGGCGGGGGACGGAATCTGGTTCATCACGCTGCTTCCGGTTGGCGAATGCGCGAACCGGTGTAGCTCATGTGCCTGCGATGCTTAAGTGCCGACCATTGGGCCAGCGGTTGACGCGCCGGCAACCGCCCTACCTGCCGAACAGCCGCTCCAGCGCCTTTTCCAGCCGCGAGCGTTCGTCGGGATCGGCAGTCGCCGGCATGATGAAGCGGTTCATGAAGGCCCGCGCATCGGCAATGTTGACGATGCTGGCGCGGCGCAGGATCGATAGCGTCGACAGAAGCGCATTGCTGTCGCACTGGTCCGGCGAATAGGTCCAGTAGTCGCCATTGTCGCCTGTCGTGCGCTCCATGCCGCAACGTGCTTCGGGCGGCGCATCGCGCCAGAACAGCGCCAATATGTCGGTCAGCGCAGACGGATTGTTGGCGTAGTAGCTGTGCGCCAGCATGTCGTCGCCGATGCTGGTCATGTCGATGGAATCGACCTTTGCCGAATGGACGATGCCCTTGCCGCCCTGCCCTGCCCGCGCGGCATCGCCATGGATGCGGCGCGACACGGCGAGCGCCCAATCCTTGTCCGAGGCATAGAGCGTGACGCGTTGGGCCACCGGGCGGATCGTCTCCACCATCGCCGAAAACAGCCCCGCATCGAGGTCCGGCGCGGTGAAGAGCACCTGGTCGAATGCCGGCGACTCGCCGGGATGGCGCAGCGCATAGAGTTCGAGCGCGTCGGTCATGGCGCGGTTGCCCATGGAATGGGCGATGAGGTGGATGCGCTTGGCTCCCGACTTCGCCACCACGTCTTCGAGAAACAGCGTCAGCCGCCGACCGCTCAGATTCACCACCGCCGTGTCGGCGATATAGCTCAGCAGCGAGCCGCGCGACGGCCAGGAATAGAGGATCGGCACGCCGTCGAAATTCATGTCATAGGCCATCTGCGCGGTGCGCTGCGCGGCCTCGCCGAACGGCACGTTGAAGCCATGCACGAAGACGAAGGCGGCATCGGAATCGTTCTGTTCGAGCTGGCCGCGCATTTCACCGAAAACGGCATCCGCCGGCTGCGGCGTCACCGATTTCAGCACGACATGGCGGCCCGGATCCTCGCGGAATTCCAGCGTCCAGATCGATGGCCGCTCGATCTTGCCGGGCAGGTGATTGGGCGGGATCGATACCTCGGCGGTTCCCATTTCGAGCTCGCCGCCCCGCGCGCCGCCGTAAAATTCGTTCGGCTCCTCCGTACCGCCGCGGGCACGGTCGGTGGCGTAGAATATCTTGACCGTGGTGAAGCCGAGATCGGGATCGACTGCAAAGGGGCCTCGGCCGGTCTCGTCGCGCGTGCGGCGGAATTCCTCTGCGGCTTGCGCTGCCTCAGCCGCCATTTCCGGCGCAGATGCAGCCAGTGCATCCAGCCGCACGGCGATCGCCTCGCCATCTTCCGCCCGCCCGGCCGCTACCAGAATGTCGAGCGTCGACGCCAGCGCATCCAGCGTCACCGCGGGATCGGGAATATGCTCGCCCGCCTCGGCGAGGCGCGCAAGGACGGGAAGCAGCTCCGGCGAGGTCTCTCCCGCCTGTTCGACCATCGCATCGCGCAGGGCAGCGAGCGTCGCGGCCTCCTCGACGAAACGTCCTGCATCGTGGAGAAGTGCCGCCTTGCGCGAAAGAAGATCCTGCCGCAGGCGAAAATCGTCGCCGGCCTCTGCCAGCGCCGCATCGATGAGCGCGACCGCCTGCTGGACCTCGCCCTCCTCGACCTTTTCGGCGATGCGAATGTCGAGGAACGGATCGAATGTCTGCGCCTGCGCGCCGATTGCGAGAAACGTGAAACAGGCGACGGCGCATGGCATCAGCCAGCGCCGCAGCACCTTCCCCGAAACATCGGCCCCGCGCATCCTGCCGCCTCCTGTCGCCCGGACAATTGCCTATGCCTGATCGATGACGATCACACGACGCGTCCTACGCGATCGCCATCGGCCAGGCTATTGGACCGGCCAGGCGGCAAATATTGGACGCGGCCGGAAAATTGTCCAGCCGCGGCGGGGCGTCAGTCCATATGCGCGGCGGCCGGTGCCCCGGCAGGCGCGGCGGTCGGCTTGCGCAGGAGCAGCGCCAGCGGGATCGCCACCAGCGTGACGATCAGCATCAGCTTGAAATCGTCCACATAGGCGATCATCGACGCCTGCTGCTGGATGAGCTGGTCGAGCTGCGCGAGCGCGGCGGGATCGCCAGCCGCGGCCGCCGGCGAGGCGATCTGCACGTTCGGATTGTAGGGCGTGATGAACGCCGCCAGTTCGGCATGGTTGATCTGGACATTGCGCGTCAGCATCAGCGTCACGATCGAAATGCCGATCGAAGAGCCGATATTGCGTACGAGGCTGAACAGCGCCGTGGCGTCGGTGCGGAACTCCGGCGCGAGCGTCGCGAAAGCCATGGTCGACAGCGGCACGAAGACCAGGCCGAGACCCAGCCCCTGCACGACGCCCGACACGATGATCAGGTGGTCGTCCATCTGCAGCGTGAAGTTCATCATCATGTGCAGCGACCATGCGGTCAGCAAGAGGCCGGTCACGACCAGCGCACGCGCATCCACCTTCTGCACCAGCCGCCCGACGAGGATCATGGAGATCATCGTGCCGACGCCGCGCGGGGCCATGACGATGCCGGTCAGCGTGGTCGAATGGTTGAACAGCCGCGACAGCATCGGCGGCAGAAGCGCAAGGCTCGCCAGCAGGATCACGCCGACCACGAAGATGAAGACCAGCCCGGTCACGAAATTGCGGTCGGTGAAGATGCGCGGATCGATGAACGTGTCCTTCGCCGACATCAGATGGATGGTGAACACCCAGAACCCGGTGATGGACAGGCCAAGCTCGATCCAGATCTCGGCCGAGGCGAACCAGTCGACCTCGGCGCCCCGATCCAGCATGAGCTGCATCGCGCCCACGCCCAGCGACAGCATCGCGAAGCCGAAGAAATCGAAGCCGCGCAGGCGCTGCGCCACCTTCGGCAGATAGGCGGCGGAACCCAGGAAGGCGATGATGCCAACCGGCAGGTTGATGAAGAAGACCCAGCGCCAGTTCAGCGTCTCCGTCAGCCAGCCGCCCAGCGTCGGGCCGATGATAGGGCCGATCATGATGCCGGCGCCCCAGATGGCCATGGCCTGGCCATGGCGCTCCTTCGGGTTGATGTCGAGCAGGAAGGTCTGCGACAGCGGCACGATGGCCGCGCCGAACAGGCCCTGCAGCACGCGGAAGACCACCATCGCCTCCAAGCTCCATGCAATGCCGCACAGCATCGAGGTGGCGACGAAGCCGACAATGGAGATGAGGAAGAGTTCGCGACGCCCGATGCGGTCCGACAGCCAGCCCGTCACCGGCGTCATGATCGCCGCCGCGACGATATAGGAGGTCAGCACCCAGTTGATCGTATCCTGGCTGGCGCCGAGGTCGCCGGTCATGGTGGGCAGGGCGACATTGGCGATCGTGGTGTCGAGCACCTGCATGATCGTCGCCAGCATGATCGCGATGGTGATCAGGCCGCGATGGGGAATATCGGCGGGGGATGTCGTTGCGGTGCTCATCGCACGGACCTCGGTGGATCACCGGCCGCCGCTTCCGTTTCCGCGTATCGCCGGAGCGAATACGGGTGGTGGACGGGCGCTGAGCCGGGATCTCTCACATCATTTTCCAGGCAGTCATGCGGCCTTGCCGGCGCTGCCTATTCGCTCGCGCCCGCGAAGGCGCTGGGCACCAATCCGCCGAAGCCGCGCGCATGGCCGGTATCGACCTCGACCAGCGCGCTCATGCCGGTGCGCAGCCGCGCCAGATCGTCCGCGCCCTCGACCTTGAGCCGGACGGGAATGCGCTGGGTGACCTTGACCCAGTTGCCGGTGGCGTTCTGGGCGGGAAGCAGCGAAAACTCGACGCCGGTGCCCGCGCCGATCGCCTCGACCGTGGCCTTCAGCGGCCGGTCGGGAAAGGCGTCGATCCAGATTTCGGCCGTCTGGCCCGTCTGCATATGGGTGAGCTGGGTTTCCTTGAAATTGGCGTCGATCCAGCTGTTGCCGGTTTCGACGAGCGCGAAGATCGGCGACCCCGCCGCGACGAACTGGCCCTTCTGGAAGGAAGCCGCCTGATAGAGGACGCCATCGGCCGGCGCCGTCACAGTGGTCTGCGCCAGATTGTAGGCGGCCTTGTCGCGGGTGGCGATCGCGGCCAGCACTGCCGGATGGCTGTCGGTCTCGATCCGTGCATCACCGCCAAGTGCGGCCAGCGCACTCGTGACAGCCTCATCGGCGCCAGCTTTCGCATCTTCAGCCGTGCGCAGGTTGCGCGCCGCATCGTCCAGCAGCGCCCTGGTCGCCACGCCCTTGTCGGCAAGGTCCTTCTGCCGCGCCAGCTGGTCCTGGAAATAGATCACGTCATTGCCGGCGGTCTTGGCCTTTGCCTGCGCCTGGCTCAGCGCCGCGCGCAACTGCTCGACCTGGAGCCGCGCCGAGGCAAGTGCCGCCTCCGACTGGGCGAGCGCGATGCGATAGGGTGCAGGATCGACGACGAACAGGACGTCGCCAGCCTTGACCGCCGCATTGTCGGCCACATGGCTTTCGACGATCCGCCCAGAAACATCCGACACGATCGAGATGCGCGCCTGGCGCACATTGGCATTGTCGGTTTCCTGATACCGGCCGCCCACGGCCCAGAAATACGCCCCGCCGGCGGCAAGAAGCAAAGGCAGCGCCAGCATCAGCCCCCAGCGGCGGCCGCGGCCGCGCTTCGGCTGCGGCTCAAGCGCCGCAGCGGGTTCAGGCGCGAGCCTGACCGGCTCCTGCCGCCGTGCTTCGGGTTCGGTTGCCTGCTCGTCATTGGCATTGGCAACGTTCAGGGAGGCGCTACTCATTTCAGGAAGCCTTTTTCGCACTGGTGGCGGCGGCCGCGTGGTCGTCGTCGGAAAGATTCTGGATAATGGCCTTGAGGCCGCGAATGGTGGTCCGGCGCGTGTCGGTATCGAGCCCGGCAAGCGCGGTTTCGTAGACGTCCGTGGCGACGCACCGCATGTCGTCGAAGATCTGCCGGCTCTGGGCGGTGAGATGGATCGCCCGCACCCGCCTGTCGCCCGGATCGGCCCGCCGCTCGATCCAGCCGGCCTCTTCCATCCGGTCGATCAGCCGCGAGACGCTGATCGGCTCGATCTCGAGCAGCTCGGCCAGCCGCGCCTGCGTGACGCCCTCTTCCTTGAAGACGCGCACGACGAGCCGCCACTGCGCCGATGACAGCCCGTGCCGCTCGGCACGTTTCTCGAACGAGCGGCGCAGCAGGCGCGCGGCGTCATGCAGGAGGAAGCCCAGACGGTCTGTCTCGTCGGACGGCATAGCGGTTCCGTTCTGTTTAATGAGCCTCTCATATGATAAGCCTGCTCATATAATCAATATCGCTGCCGCATTTTTTTGAAGTCGGGACATGCTCGCAGCCGGAGACGACAAACGCATTCCCTTCGACACAAGCCGTTGATGCGCGCTGCCTGATCGTCTAAGAGGGCATCATATCCGGATGCACCCGTAGCTCAGCTGGATAGAGTGCTGCCCTCCGAAGTGACCGGGGCAACCACCCGCACGAGGCGGAAGCACTTGAGGTGCCTGGTTCCGCTCCACTTCTCTTCCAGCTCGACAGCGGCTTGCGCCACGATCGAGCCACTCCCGCACTCGCGTCGGTGGGGACGCCAAGGGCGAAACGACTGAATCCGGCGTGTCAGGCAGCTAGCTAGCCTCGGGTAATCGCCGACCGATAGGAGCGGTTTTATCTGTGGGTAGATGGACATGATCTGCCACCTCGCGACACACCTGCTCAAGATGATCATCGGCCCAGCGCATCCAAGAGTTCCATGAGGGGGGTGCGAGACTCGGGATAAGCCAAATGCTAAGATCACCAATCGCTGTTCTCGCTGTCGGCCCTGGCCCAGTGGGCACACGTGGAAGTGGTGCATTCAGCACGCGACTTAGATCTTCGGCTGTTCCGGCGCCATGCGCAACGATGACGCTAGGTTCTACCATCTCTAGGATGGCACGAAACAGCTCCGTGCCTCGCTGTCTCCCTCCAGCATGCTCGCCGTTTCGCAAGTCAGCGCTCATTGGAGTCGAGTAGCAGATCACGTTCGTTTCGAGCACTTCCAAGACGCCCGCAGCAGCGAGCTTCGCGACAAGCTTGTCGACATTCTGCCGAGTCGGAGTCGGCTTCTCAGTCAGTCGATCGTAGAGCGCCCGGCAACCTGCTCCATTTCGGTTGAAGAGCGCATCGAGGTATTCCTCATGGCTCCCGACCGCATCTACCCTAAAGCTGTTCCTTTGGTTGCGGCCGACCGTGAAGACGCGAACATTCCAGGGGCTTCTGGAACTGGTCATCCACGGACGGGGGCATTGGTTGTTCAGTGGCTTTGTGAGGTCCCTTATGATTGCCTCCAAGCGCTCCTTACGCTGGTCACTCAACGACGTCCTCCTTTTCGATGAGCAGTGTCTATCGAAGCGCGATCCTCGCGACTTGCTGTGTTGATGGACCCTGACAACAGCCCGTGAAACTAGTCGATGGTCTAGTCGACGGGAGTGCGAGAATCGGCGAAGCTGGTGGGTATGGTGACACAATGCTCGCAATCGAGCTGCTGCATCGTTTAAGCCGAATCGACCTATAATAGACTCGTATATCCTCAGTTGCCCTGCTCGATAACTCGCGGATCGTCATCCACAAATGCAATATGACCGTATCAGAAAACTGCAGCTGGTGGAGAGATCTGACGCTGCGAAGCGAGCGGCAGAGCGGTATGAGATATTCGTTGCGGGGCCATTCATCGACGTCAGCAAGGATGTATCAGACCCGGTAAATTCGGGCACTTCTGGCAAGGAGATCCGCTACGCAGTCCATCGCCACTATTCGTCTTCCGGTCATAATGTCTACCTGGGAGAGGACACCGAGCTGCGGCTAATCGGGGAAAAGCACTATGGCCCCCTCTCAAATGCGGCATTCTTCGAACGGCATTACATCAAAGATAACATCCATGCCTTGATCATATTCCCTGATGGCCCGGGCGTTTTCTGTGAATTTGGGGACTGGGCGACCACAAAAAGCACCTGCGAAAAAATGCTAGTGGTAATTGATAGTCAGCATGAAGGAAAGCCAAGCTACATCAATGATGGAACGGCTAAAGCTGCAGCCAGTTTCGGTGCGACCGTTAGCTACATCGATTACGCAGACAGAGATCGTGTTATCCGAGAGTGTGATGAATTTGTTGCAAAGCTCGCGGCAATGGGACGAATAGATGAGCTCTATTCTAGATAGATCTGCGGTCGCGGATCGCTTCATCCTCACGATGAGGATAATTCAGCCGGCGCGCGTTCAGGACGTCCTTCAGGCATACATCGAGCTGTGGGGAGACAACGATGAGGAGCGCCTCAAGCCGGTGATCTACAGCCTTCACGACAAGATGAAGACCGAAGGCTTGCTGCTTAGCGTAAGGCGCGGCACCTACATCCTGACAAGAGACGGGATGGAGATAGCTGCTCGCTTTTTGAAGGAGCGGGAGATCGACAATCGGCGAATGTTCTTGATGAAGCGACAGAGAAGGCTGTATCAATGATTCGCGAGGCGGTAACGGATTGGGGGCTGTAGCAGCCGACCAGCCATTCAGGTTAGATAAAGTAAGAAGGCGTGTGATCAGTAAGTCTTGGTCGGCGATTGGCTGACCCTGCACCCAAGGTCACCGACCAAGACTTACTGATCACACATCTAAAGCAATCCTTAGAGATTGGTTGTCCATGCCGCCTCGCTCCTTCTACAATTCGCCTAGGGCAGAGGACTACGTCGCTTATGCGGCGGCTTTCTTTCCGGAAGAACTTGAAGCTGCAAAGTCGTTCGGCGAAAAGCACGAAAAACCGTATATCACCTCGTCTGCGCATATTGCGGCCTACCTTGGCGTTTCATCTTCACTCATACGACAGATTATGCACAAGCCGGAGTATCATTATCGAACTTTTCCGATGAAAAAAAGTGACGGTAGTGATAGGTTGATATCGACACCAAAGACATATCTGAAGGTAATTCAGTGGTGGATTCTCGATAATATATTGGACGGATCACGGCTTGATAATGCCGCCCATGGTTTTCGAAAAGGAAGAAGCTATTTTTCTAATGCGTATGCACATTTTGGATCAAAACATATTCTGAATGTTGACATTAAATCCTTCTTCGACAGCATACAGAGACATCATGTCTTGAGGGTCTTTTCCGATCTTGGTTACGAAGAGAATGGAAGCTTCGTCTTAACTGCTCTAGTCACCCGAAATGGAGTTGCACCTACTGGTGCACCCACAAGCCCGATGATAGCAAACTTAATATTCCGCGATGCCGACGAGCAGCTGTCGATCTTCGCAGCCGAAAACGGCCTGAAGTATACGAGATACGCTGATGACCTGACGTTTTCCGGCCAGGACAAGATTTCTCACAATGTGCTGGCTTCAGTTTCAAAGATCGTTGAGGCTACGGGTTTCGTTCTCAATGTTAAGAAGACGAAGTTTATGGGCCGGGGCGATCGGCAGGATGTCACGGGCCTTATTATCAACGATGGTCTCAATATGCCTCGAGAGTGGCGGAATTGGGCGCGCGGCTTCCTGCATCGCGTATCGCTAGATCCGTCCAGCTATGAAAGGGAAGTTCACCGAGTGCGCGGGATATATGGCATACTTAAGCAGATTGACGGCGATCATAGCAAAGCTTTGACGCGCGTTGCCCGCACCACTCTCAACACCATCGCTGCCTCGTCCGGCGTGAGAGATAGCAGTGCCTAGGCTGATTATTTGACGAAGCGCTGCCTAATTAACAGACGACTCTGCGGCTTACTCGACACTCCGGAAGTCCTTACCCCTGCTGGCGATTGTCACTGCCTTCGAGTGCTGCCGCATCGCTTGCCAGCGCCATCGGCACGATCCAGCCACACAGCCCCTCCGGAAACCTCCTTGGCCCCTTCTCGGAGGCATCCTACGCGTCATAGGCACAGGTGAAGGAGGTGCTTAATGGCGACGATCCGCCGGCTCAGAGGTCGATGGCAAGCGCAGGTCAGACGTAAAGGAATTCCCCCGCGTGCCAAGAGTTTCGATGCGAAAGCCGATGCCGAGAAGTGGGCGCGCAACCTTGAGGCCGAACTGGATCGTTGCGGCAATCTGCCGGACACGCGTCTCGCGGAACAGATGACCGTCCGTGAACTGTTCCAGCGCTACCTGCGCGAGATCACGCCCGAGAAGCGCTCGGCGTCGAGTGAGACCTATCGCATCAGGGCGATCATGAAGCGCTCGATTGCTCATCGGACGCTGGCGCTGCTGACACCGCAGCATATCGCTACCTACCGCGACGAGCGGATGGCGGAAGTATCCGCCGGGACGGTGATCCGCGAACTGAACTCGCTAGGACACGCCATCGACATCGCGCGCAAGGAGTGGGGCGTGCATCTGCCGCAGAACCCCTGCCGTCTGATCCGTCGCCCCAAGACACCACGCGGCCGGGATCGCCGTCTTGGGCCTGACGAGGAACAGCGTCTTCTCGACGCTGCCGATAAGGGTCGCAATCCGTTCATGCGCCCGCTCGTCATCGTCGCGTTGGAGACAGCCATGCGACAGGGAGAACTGCTCGGGCTTACTTGGTCGAACCTCGATCTGGATCGACGCATTGCTCATCTGCCGGTCACGAAGAACGGCGATGCGCGGAACGTGCCTCTGTCCTCGCGCGCCGTCACAGTGCTACGGGCTCTCCGGAGCACCAGCAGCGGCGAGCAGGTCTTCCCGACAACGAAGAGTGCAGTAGGACAAGCGTGGCTGCATCTGCGACAGCGTGCCGGCTCTTCGGATCTGCATTTCCACGATCTCCGCCACGAAGCCGTGACGCGTCTGCTCGAAAGGGGCTGGAACGTGATCGAGGTCGCAACGGTATCCGGTCACAAGGAACTCAAGATGCTCCAGCGCTATTCGCATTTACGTGCGGAGGATCTGGTGGAACGACTAGGCTAGACGCATCTTTTCGCTATAAAGTCTTAGTATTTCTCTTCAAACACTTTAAATCGAAGTCCTAGAAATATCCGCCAACCGTGATCCGGATGCACTTTGACTTCCAACGTGTCGGGGCACCTAAGCACCTATATTCAATCCGATAAAGCTTACATCATGTCAAACTCCGTGTTTAACCAACTGCATTAGCACTTGACTGACGGCTCTCTAAATTTACCAAAAGTTGACGAAAAGGATACAAAAAACATTTGCATATCCGTCAACTAAGCATCGTCAGCAAGAAATGTGCTGCTGATCCCGCTTCGGGTGCGATCGCGAGAGTAATCTTTCACGCGCCTTGGTCGTCGCAGCAATTGGCGCGATAGGTAGATATCACACTTGACGCAGCAATCCGGTGAACGGTCACATATCCGCGGATATTCATGGAGAAACGGCATCTTATTACTATTCTTATTTTTCGGAACTGTTTTTGACGCATCATCAGATCTCACGATTTGCGAGCGATCGAGGATCACCTCCTGCTGGTCGGCAGTATACCGCTGAGCGTCGTCGCAATGGATAGGTCTAGAACGCGCCGACTAGCCCGAGCTCGCAGATGCAACGTCTATTGAAGCTCTCATAATAAGTTGAGGCACCGCTCCCATCGGTAGCGTTCCATTTATCGTGCGGATTCGTGGTATACTCTATGACTATGAGCGAATGGCCAGCCAGTCATCCAAGCTGAATGCCACCTGCGGCGGCCTACGGAGAACTGGCGTGTGTCATGCGAATAGATCGCAATACGAGCGCCGACGACGAGTCTACCCTTCACCCTACATGTCCGGTGACTTGCGGGATCAGCCCTTCGCGTTGTCCCGAAGGAAGGCCTGGATGATCGACGCGCAACCGGAGTCCTCCGTGCCAATGCTCAGCACTGGCGAGACGTGATTGTGCCCTTCCAGCAGCGCAAAACGCGGCGCGGTTCCGTTCACCTCCCATAGCTTTGCTGCAAGCTCGAAAGTCGGCACGGCTAGAATGGCAGGGTCGAACTGGGAGACGAGCAGGAGAAACGGCGTATCTGAACGCCGCACGTGGCTGAGCGGCGAGCGCTCGGCAAAGGTTTCTGGATCGTCGCTGAAATAGGCGACGATGTTGGCGGCCAGATTGCCTGCATGCAGGCAATAGACGCCGCTTGCCAGCACGACGGAAGAAATGCCTTTCGGCTCCTGCTCTTGCGGATCGAAGAACCAGGCCAGCGTGTGCGCCGCGCCGGCTGACTGGCCGAAAACGCTGACGTCCTGCGCATTGGCGCCGAGCTCGTCCGCATTCTCCTGCAGCCAGCGCACCGCAAGCCCGACATCCTTATGGCCGGCGGGCCAGCGATGGGCGGGCGCCAGCCGGTAGTCCATCACCGCAACCACGAAGCCGCGGCGCGCGAAGTGACGACCGAGATTGGCATAGAACCCGTCCCGGCCATCCTTGCTGCCGGCAACGAAGCCTCCGCCCGGCACAAACAACAGAATGCGCCGCCGCGCCGGGTTTTCGTCCGTCGCGTAGAGGTCGAGCTTCTGCCTCTCCCCCGGCCCATAGGCGATGTCGGGCCGGACGGAGATGCCTTCGCCGTCGTCGGTCAGCAGCGGGCGGTAAAGCGCGCGCGTTTCCTTTGCCACCTCGATGTCGAAGCGCGTGCCGATTGCCGCCAGGCGCTGTCTGATCTCCGCCGTCATCCCTGTCCCTCCAGCCCTGCCGCTTCCATCACCTGAATGCCGGCATCACGTCCTGCGCAAACAATCCGACCGACCTCGCGCTTTCCTCGAAGGTCATGTTGCCGAAGGCGAAGCGGCCAATGAGATAGTCCGCGCCCGACGTTTCGATCTCCTGCGCGACCCATGCGCGGGCACCGGCCGGGTCTCCCATGAACATGGTTCCGCTCGCCATCTTCTCCGCCATCTGGGGGTCCTGCATGCGCGGATCGAACTTGTTCCACAGGTAGTTGAACTTCTCCACCCATGTGCGGTGGTGGCGCATGCCCGTTTCGCGGGCACGTTCCGCATTCTCGTCAAGGAAGATACCGCGCATGATGCCGGTCTTCGGTTGCGGTTTGCTGCTCGCACCATGATGCTCACGCCAAGTGCGACGAAAGATGTCAATGATCGGAGCCGCCGCCGCCGCAGGCTTGTTCAGCACGAGATTGAGACCGCGGCGCGCCGCGTCTGCTGCACCGGCTTCGTTGCCGGTCGCGAACCACATCGGCGGCAGAGGTTTCTGGTAGGGCGAAAGCTCGATGGGCACGCTGCGATATTTGAAGAATTCGCCGCTGAAATCGACGCGATCCTGGGTCAGCGCGGCAAGCAGCACCTGCAGACCCTCGCGGAACTTGTGCGGCGCATCGAGGTGCGAAACGTTGTAATAGGCAAGTTCGTAAGGCGAGATGCCGCGCCCGACGGCAAATTCGTAGCGGCCCTTGGTCATGTGATCGATCATGCAGATCTCGCTGGCGAGACGCAGCGGATCGTAAAGCGGCAGCACTAGCACCATGGGCGCGAAGCGCAGCTTCGTCGTGACCTGTGATGCGGCAGCGATAAAGATGTTGGGCGACGGGGCCAGCCCAAGCGGCGTGAAGTGATGCTCCGTCACATGGTAGGCGTAGAAGCCGGCTTCGTCATATATCCGAGCCAGCTTGAGGCGGGCTTCGAACGTTTCGTGCGCCGGCGCGTCCTGCTTGTCGATATGGTCTGCCGCACCGAACAGTATCTTCATCGACATGTCCCTCCCAAGACATCGGACAAGGGCTATGGTTTGTCAGGGTGCCTGTCAACTGGCGCTCGTGCTGCGCTTACACCTCCTCGGCGTCTTTGCGTCTTCCAAAACCGCGCGACCGCCAAGACTTCAGCGCGTCTTGCTTGAGCGGCCGCCTAAAATCCGATGAACAAAATTCGCCACGTTCGGAGATCGTGTTCGTTACGAGCGCAATGCTGCGTCCAAGCCCGCAAGATAGAAAATTAGATGAGATGACCGTAGAGGAAATACAGGAGCATAGGCGCAAGCAGTGCGCCGCGAGCAAGCGCCGGAAACGGGCACTCCACTTTTATCAGCTACCCACCTTGGCCCTAGATTGTGCCAATTCTTCCGCCAGCAGCGCCGCTTTTTGACGGAGATCGTCCCGTCGAAAAGTCTCGCCGCTAGCGTGAGACTTGCCGTCAGCCCCAGCTTCCGTTTGTGACGTGGCATCCACCGGAGAAAGCGCGGCGATAACGATCAGAGCTACTAGGTTAAACAGGAAACCGAGAACAAACCAGCTGACGACATCCCGGTTTTTGTTGGATGCAAGGACAGCACAGCCACCTCCGAATATGACGCCACTCAGCCCAAGAACCAACAGCAATTCCATCTTCCTCTCCTCCGAAAACCGTCGCGAGAGCGAAAGGGAACCTTTGTCCGATAGACCATCCTTGCGATTGCGGTCGTCGTTGCACTCTGGAATTTCAAAGGCTTCCGGGAGAGTGCAAATTTAAGCCCGACAGAGCGAAAAGGTTCCTTTATGTCAATGGCTTAGGTAGAAAATCAGGACGGATTAACATGAAGCTCATTGGATACGCTCGTGTATCGTCGATGGAACAGAACCTCGACCTCCAGATTTTTGCGCTCAAAGCAGCCGGCTGCTCGCGGATATTTACTGACCATGGGTTATCCGGAGCAGACTTCCAACGCCCCGGCCTGCGCAAAGCACTCCGACAACTCAAAGAAGGCGACATGTTTACCGTATGGCGTCTCGATCGCCTCGGTCGATCTCTGATTGACCTTATCAGCACGGTCAACGGATTCTCGAAGCGTGGCTGCGAATTTCGTTCGCTGACGGAGAACATAGATACATCAACATCAGGAGGTCGACTTCTATTCCACGTTATGGGCGCTATGGCCGAGTTCGAGCGATCCATCATAAGCGAGCGGACGAAAGCAGGAATGCAGGCAGCGCGCGCGCGCGGATCCGTTATCGGGCGACATCCATCCATGACGATTGAACAGACCGAGATGGCACGACGAGCAATTGAGTTCGATCGGAGGCCTGCCTGGGAGGTTGCGGTTGAATATGGCGTGCACCCAAAGACATTGGCACGACTTCTCCGAGCTACGCGATCCTAGACGCCACTGCTGCTGCCTTATCGGGCCTGCGCTCAATGGCGGTCAACATGTCGGAACCGGCGGACGAGTGCTCCTAGGTTGTTGCGCTGTGAAATTCGCTCCCTGGTGCGGGAGCATCTACCAGAAGAGCGCAGGAGACCCAGGGCTGGCTCGGCATTTCTTCGCAATGTTCCGACCGGCGAACTTATCGGAGTCAGCCAGCGAGCTTCTGCGAGGCAGAACGCTATCGCACAGCGCATTGGTTCAGTCCTCCAATATCGTTCACCAATCTTTCGCCTTCTCAATGTCAACGGCTCTGAGGCACGTTGGCCGAATGGTGAAGATTGTGATTTCCCGGCGTTAACGGCCATCGGCGTGTCGAGACATCGCCCACAACATCAGGACATGCCCCGTGTGAGTCACAGAAGCCCGCTGGCGAGCTTCTGTGACGGTTTTCGGAAAGTATTCTCCTATCCCTGGACGGCATGCATTCTTGTATCCCATTTTCGCTTAGGCATGTTCTTCTAGACGACGCAGGAATTTTTTGATCACCGCGGATAGTTTACGAAGAACTGAACCGGGTGGCGGCTTCAGTTTCCGGAGAACCTTTTAAGATAAATCTGTTAGACACATTTGTATCTTATAAATTTATCTGTAAAGATAATATATAATATAGTCCTATGGAACACATTTGGCTTCACTTACCATTACCGGAGAGATAAGCGTTCCGCTCAGAACCAGGCGGAACGGATTTGTTTTCACAAACTTCTGAAAATCTGATTACGTCCACGGGGTTACAATAAACTTGAGCGCAAGTTGATTAAACAGGATGAAAAATATTTCAAAAAGTTTCGATAGGCTGGTCTTCAACCTGCTATACTGTCTGGGCGCACCGTTCGCAGCGCAGCGGATGGATAGATCGCGGCCGGCATTTCTTCTCACTCGGTGCCGGTCGCTTATCTTCGAGTGAGAGTGAGAGACGTGAGAAATGTCATGCGAAATTACAGGTGAGTTGACACCTGCCGACTTGGCCGCGTTGCGCGACCTTGACGCTTCCGTCGCGACCAGCCGCCCGAACACCAAACGCAAGCGCCAGACTTATGCGCCAAAGTATCGTGAGCGGCCCAGCTTCCCTTCCCCACTTCCCAAAACCTCGCATTCCGAGAACGACCCGTTGCACCCATCGGCGACTCACAGCGAAGCACCGAGACGCCCCGTCTACAGCGGGTGCTCGCCGACCATTCGCGCGATGATGGAGCGAATTCACGGCGACAAAATTGGTTCAAAAGACGATGCGGAAAAAGCCGCGCAACCCCAGGGGCTACAAGGCGTTGCGCGTGATCTGACATCACGTTGTCCAGTAGGCCCCAACACCCCACCCTCAGCCACACATCACACCACACCCCGACCTACCTCTCCAGCTACTCCCGCACCTCGTCATTCCCCTACGCCTTCCACCTCCCGCGCCTGGCGTTCCCTTTGGACGCACCAGAAACTCCCTATCGCCTATGAGGTGGCACAGCGCGCGGGCTGGCTGGCCTTTTCCCTGGATCTCGGCAAAGGCCAGGAGGTCAAGATCCTGTCGCACGTAGATCCGGCCGACCATCTGCGGCGCCGGCTTTCCCAGGCCCTCAAGAACACATTCGGCCGGTCGATCCCGTTCGGCTTCTCGATCGAGATTGCCCTTAAGACCGGCAAGCCGCACCTCCACGGCGTAATCCAGCATCCCGGCGCTGGAGAGGATACCAGGGAACGCCTCGTCGAGGCCCTGAGGAGGGCAGGGGGTCGCATCAAGGGCAGGGTAGGCAGTCGACAAGCCAAGCTCACGGCAATCACCTCCGGCACCGGATGGGCGCGCTACGGCCTGAAAGACTTCGACGAGGCGGCTCGCTACCTCGGCACTGGGAAGATCATTTTTCTTTCGACCGAACTGACGCGGCTTGCCCGTGAGCTACATGCTGGAAATGCAAGCAAAATCCAGGCTGGCAGTCAGTCACTAATGACTGATTATCTTTTTAAATCAAATGCTTACGTCGAAATGCGACTGGACAAGCTCCCGGAAATGACTCAGATTCCGCCCATCAACGGATTGAGGACCATCATGCAGTCAGACGACATTCTCCCGGAAATTCGATTTCACGACCTCGCTCGCCATATCGCCGGCATTCTCCAGGTGCGGCGCGCCAGCCTGTTCAACGAGGGGTTTGGCACCGAGAAAGATCTCCACGACGCAATCCATGTCGGCCTACGCGCATACGGGGCGGATCTCGGCGACTACGCCTTCAACCCCGAGGCTGGCCTGATCGAGCCGACCCGACGCGCGGATCTGGTGAAGGCGCTCGCGGGATTGGACACCAGCCCGTTTGATGGACGCTTCGATCCGAGTGACGTGGTGTTTGTGCTGGCGGAAGTCGGCGACGTGCTCCCGGCGAGTGTGCAGCACGCCGCATAATCTCCGAGACCTATGCGCTTGGACGCGCGACAGGCTAACGAGGTAATGCAATTAATTGCATATGAAGCCCCCCCCCAATGAGTTTCACGTGCAATGTGAATGCAGCATTGCAACCGGTTTCAAAATTGATTTTGTTTCAGGTGAAACACGTGCTTACATATTTGGGTGTTGGTGACAAATGACCCGCCAAGGCGGCGCGCAAGCGCTGTGTTGCCGACATGCGAAAGGGCGGACTTTCGCCCGCCCTTTCTTGGGTATCGTCAGATACCGGGCAGCCTGGGCTGAGAAGGCGGCTTCCGTTTTACACGGATGGGAAATGCCTTCTTCCCATACTGCCAAGCGTAAATCCGCTTCCCATTACGGAGGCGGATAGAGGTAGCAAAGATGATGTCGACATCGTCGGCGCTCATATTTGTTCTCCGCGCTGGAGGTTGCGCTACCCCTTGTGCCGCACGGCTCGTAATCGTTGGCGCAAGGGGTAGTCTTCACAAAGGTTCGGCTCATCCGAAAACACCCTTTGAAGCTGGATGAGGATGGACGTTCCATCCTGGTTCTGAGTTGGCGACGCGGTATCGGTCCCCATCGTAGACAAGCACGCCATCGGACTTTAGCCGCGACAGCGTGCTGGAGACGCTGGGTCGCTCTAGGTTGAAGCCTGCCGACAGCGCCATATTGACGATCATCGGAGCCGTGAGGCCGGTTGCTCCGGCCTCTTGGAGATACTTCAGCACGAGATTCTTTACGTTCGCGCGCGGTGCTCTTGCGCGCGGTGAACTTGGATCCGGTTCACCATTCGCCTCGGCCAACATTGATCGAAGGAGTTCAATCTCTGCTTGGATGATGCGCGCCTGCTCCTCCTTTGCGGCGAGGCGCTCCTTAATAATTTTCATAGGTGCCATAGCCATCCGTTGTTTCCTTTCGTGTTGGTGACTCCGGCGGGATTCGAACCCGCATGCCCGCCAAGGCGACGGCTTGAAAAGCCGCTGTGTCTGCCGTTCCACCACGGAGTCCCGATTCCGTTACGTCACCACTCCATTAGATTCTCGCGCAAGAGTCCAGCGTATTTTGCAGGAAGTGAGAATTTCACAATGTTTTCAACTTAGGTTTTTGCGCGATTGCGTTGCATTGCAGATTTTGCTCCTTAGGTGAGGCGCTCGCCCCAAAGAGATGGGAGCTTTAATGTGGTAGAAAAGGTGCGATTCTACATTGATCTAATAGACATCGGCTGATTAGCGGGTGCCTGTGTGGATGCGAGATCGCATTGCGCGCAATGACAGAAGCAGCTTCGCATATAAACATATCCTGATGGGCTTGTTCAAATAGGCGATCGGTTGAGTCGTCCAACATTTACCTTTGATTAACCATTTGATGTCCGTAAACGCTAAATATAGCGTTAAGAGTCCCGCATCTTGTGGGGAGTGGCTGTAAATTGTGGGGTGCGGCGAAGATAGGGACCGCCCACCAAGCCCTCCAGGTGCAATCGACTGACACCCCATAGACCCAAGCGCCTTAGAACAAAATAGGAACAAATGCCTTGACCGCCTCAAGGCGTCGTCGCATGATCGGCCCATCGAAACAGGAGCCGATTCCTATGACCGACGCCACCACGGCAGCGGCCGGCGAAGCCGTGCCGACTGAGAAGATCGAACTACACCTCCGCTGGACCAGGACGACCGACGAGCGGGAAGGGCACTACACCGCCTATGCGCCCACGATGGCGCAACCCGTCGGCTGTATCTCCGGCTCGACGAAAGCCATGTATGGGGCTGGGCGATGACGGCCGACGATTATGAGATCTCGCGCAATTGCGGCCCCACGGCTGGCAACGAGTTCTCAGCACGTCATGCAGCCCAGGCGGTCGAGCGCGCTTGGTTCGTCGCGATCAAGGGCATCACGCACGATCGGCCGGCGGTGGCCGTGAATAGCTACGCAGCGGCGAAGCATCGGCATGTGGCGTAGATGCCGCGGCGCTCGTTGATGTCGACGGGCTAGGCGATCATGTCCGCGAACTCGGCAACCGTGACCCATCTTTTTTCCCGAGAAATGACGCGGTGGATCAGCCGATGGCAGCACGCGCACAATAAGGCTAGATCCTGAACTCTTGTTTTCCTTTCTCCCGCGGCGTGCACTGGCACGATATGGTGCGCCTCAAACACTGATGGGCGCAGAACCTCCGGCACCTCGTGGTAGTCTCGGTCGCACGCATCGCAACGCAGTCCGGAGGAGCCTTTGCTAGCAAGTAGCTTCGATCTCAGTTTGCGGTTTCGCTCGCGAACAAGATGCTTGCGCGTGAGGAGCCGGCCCTCGACGAATTCCTCGTCCATTTCCTCGTCTACGACCTGCCCCGCCGCGGCTTCGTCTGTTGACAATTCGGCGCGGATCATAGCCGCGATGTGACGCACCTCATCCGGCCTATCGCCAAAGTCCGCCCACACTTCGCGATCGGTCTTTGACACGTTGCCCAGGCCCTTACCCGTGGCGACCTGACGCAAGTTCTGAAGCTTGAACGCGACACCCGCCGCGTTCCGGAACCGCGGCTGTCGGGCCGCGTCTAGGTGGTAGGGCAATCGCTGGAGAGTGCTCGAAAGCTTCTCGACGCGCGGATCGCTCGGCCCCGGAATCGCGGATGGCGTGTCGAGGTATAGCTCCAGCGCGAGTAAAACCTCGTCCCGCGTCCAAGGTGGATTTCCGTGCCCCTGAGTAACTGCCATCATCCCCTCCTATGTTCCAGGCGGGCACAAGCTGGAACATCATTGCGAGGAGCACAAGAACATGACTGGATATGAGAAGGAACCTGAATATTGCGGACCTCCCGTAAAGCGATGGGAATTGCCGGCATTTGTTGCGGCGCTCGTCGTGCTGGTCTTGATCGCCCTCTGCGGACACTCCCGAGCAGAAGGCGAGACACCAACGAAACTAAGCCCCACTGCAGAGATGCCAACAGGCGATCTTCGACTGGTTGACAATGGCCTCCTCACATATTGCGTCGGCGCCTATCACAGAACGCGAGGGGCGCTCTCTGGCTGGTTCGGTATCCTGCCTGCACTTCGACAGCAGCGAACGTGTCAGTGCTAGCCAGCGAGCTTCCTTGAGTCGAAGAATGCTATGTGCGCCGGAGTCTTGCATCCGGCTTTTCGGCAAGGTTCAGCTTGCAGGAATGGGATGAGGCATGAGTAAATCCTGGATGGTGCGCGCGGAGTGAGCCGGCGAGCTTCTCGCAACTGCATACCATCCCCTGGAAACCGGCGTCTCGCAATGCAGGACGTTGCCAGCCTTGCGTCCTCAAAGGCTCATAGCAGTTCCAGAAGCCAACAACTGACACCTAACCTGCCATTTTCAACGTCATTTCCATCGAGCCCATGATCCGGTCGGTCTCGGCCAGAACCTTGATGATGCGTTGGAAGTGCTTTACTTCATCGAAGTTTAGAGCCCGGCCCCTTCGGTCTTTAAGCCAGCGCTGCGCCGGCTGGTATCCGCCAATGAAAAAGTCCCACGCTTCCTCCGGCACGTCAGAGAAGCCTTGGGTTTCGTTTATCCAGACCTTTCCAGCTGCGAATGTCGGCTCTTTCACGATGTTGTCGCCCGCCCCTTGCAAGGGATAGCTAGCGATTCCGATCGAGGTAGCGTCCATTAGGTGAAGCTTTCGCAGCTGCGCCCCCTTTTCGGAAAGGGTCCAGAACTCCTCCGGCGTGGCGGGATAGGGTATCCGTGGGAAATCGATCCGAAGGAACTCGGCGTAGGTCTCACGGTAGGTCGGGCAGTAGAGCACTGCGTATATGTAGTCGAAGACCTGCACCTCGTCGGGTGTTCCGTGAGCCTTGCACTGCCCGAGTGACTGGATCCGCTGGAAGATCTTCGGATCGAAGTTCACCCGCCGCTCTTGGTGGAGATCTTGCTCAGTCGGATAGAGGTAAAGCGGGAAATGATAAGATTGGATAGTGCTCTCGCCCGTCTTCATCTCGGTGGGGCAGTTCGACACAAAGAAGTGGTTGACGCCACCCGACTTGTTCTGTCGACCGGAGATGAGCGCGATGTTTTCGCCGCCGATCATGTGCTGCATTAACCCCCGCCTCGAGTCACCCCGCGGAATGATGCGGTGGATCTTGTCGAGGGGATAGTAAGTCCAGCGCCAATCGAGCGGCCGGTAAGCGATCTTGATGAAATCGCCGGCCTGGTGATCCTCGAAGTTCAGCCGCTGCTCATCGAGCTGCCAGTCGTTCGTTTCCGAGAAGCCGTATTTCTTCAAAAGGGCAGCCTTGCCCATTGTTGCCACGTCGTCGGCCATTTGGATCGCATCGACGCGGGTGTGGTTGCCTAGGACAAGGAGCCTGTCTTTCCGGAATTTGATCCCGCTCAATCCCGAAAGGAACAAGTCGCTGATCTTGAAGCCAGCCTCGTAGGTGTCAGCGTCGGCGAAATTTTTGCGCGTGAAAAAGTGGTAGTCACCATGGTAGTTGGCGTCTTGGAAGTCGATCGACTTCAGGGAGTTGGCCTTGAGGTAGTCGTATTTGCTCTGCCTGGAGCCCCAGATGTCCTTGACGTGAACATCTGCCAGCCGCTCCTTCTCACCTGTCTTGATCGCGATCGTGATCGAAACACCCTGCATGATGTCGAATACGTTCCGGTCGGGCAGGCCTTCCGGTGTCCGCTCTTTTTTGTTCGAGTCGCCATGCAGATTGATCACGTAGATGTCATCGAAGGTTCGGCGAAGGTGAAGACGCATCTTCCGGTGCACCACGCCATCCAGGAACGAGTTATTGGTGATCATGCCGAACATGCCAACGTTGTTCGTTGCCACGAAGGTTTCCGCTAGGCGGATGAACTTGACGTAGTCGTCGGAGAGCGAGTTCATGCTCGTCTCCTCCAAGTCCGCTTTGTAGGGGGCCACCAGCGCGTTCGTCCATTCGCTTTTGTTACTTGAGGCGACCGAATAAGGAGGATTGCCAATGACGCACATGATCGGCATGTCGCGCTTGATCGTGTTCGCGCCCTTCGCCTCGCGACTGAGCCATTGGCTGAAAGGCAGCGTTTGGTTTGCCGGCTCGCCTTCCTCCAGGCTGTTCGTCAGATAGACCGAGAGCCTAGGTGGCGCTGCACTGGGCTTGTAGCCTAGCTCGGTTAAGATCATGTCGAGCTTCATGTGGCACATCGCGTAAGAAGCCATCAGCAACTCGAAACCATGAAGCCGCGGGACAAGGTCATCAGCGATGTATTTCGACCACATGCCGGGGGCGACATTCTTGACCTTGGGCGCAATCTGCTTGATCACTTCCGCCAGGAAGGTGCCAGTGCCAGTGGCGGGGTCGAGAATCTGAACGCGGTGAACCGCGCGCTTCTCGATTTGGTTCTTCCCATCCTTCGTGAAGTCGCCCTTTTGGGTGCGCTTACGCTGGCCGGTGTCCCAGTCGATGGTCACCTTAGACGTGTCGGCCAGACCATCCTCGAGTTTGAAATTGGTCTGCAGCACATCGTCGATGGCACGGACGATGAAGTTCACCACAGCCTCGGGGGTATACCAGACGCCGCGCGCCTTGCGCTTTGCCGGATTGTAGGCCGCCAGGAACGTCTCATAGAAGTGAAGGAACGGGTCATCCTGGCCTGTGAGTTTTCCGAAGCCCGCCATTACCTTCGAGATATCGACTGCCTGGAAGACACCCGCCAGGTCGTCAATGATCCAAGCGATGCGGTCGTCAAGATCATGGCCTGCAATATAGCCGAAAAGCGAACGTAAGAATGGATTGGACTTCGGAAGGAGTTCCAGAGCCTCTTGTCGGGTGAAGGTCTCCAGCGTGGTGTCGTGCAAACGAGCGGCAAACATGCCGTATGCCACTGTCTCCGCATAGATGTCGGAGAAGTCCTCCGGCGTGATGTCGTGGATCAGGTTCTCTTTGAATGCGGAATACTGCGTGAAGAGGTCCGACTGGAAGGTCTTGTCGTCGGCAAGCGTCTTACGCAGCACGTCCTTAATCAGGTTGGCCTTGCCTGCCATTCGCATGGCCAGGTCGTGCGGGCTGGTGATAGTCTGCGGCTTCTGGACGACGAAGTCTCGCAGCAGGTTCTCCAGATGGTCATACTCGTCGGGGTTCGGTTTGATGCCTGGGTCCATCTCTCCGATTTTGACGGTCGCGAACTTCTCGCCGTTCCGAAAGAAATCCCAGTCCAGGCAGTTCGTGTAGATCAGGTTTGGCAACGCTTTCAAATAGCGCTGTTGCTGATCCTTGTTGGCATCCTTGAACGAATGGATGTCGAGGCCGAGATCTTTTGCCTCAGCGTGTCCGACAATGATATCGCCCCGCTGAACGATGAAGTCAGGAGCGCCGCATTTCACGCGTTTCGGCTCGTTTATCGCTGTGACTGATGGATTTAGCGAATTGAACAAGCCTTCCAGCGCGGACCGATAGGAGTGCTCGGTTGCCGCACCAGTCTTGTGCACGGCAAGCACCTTGCTCATGAAGTCCGCTATTAGCATCGATCTCCACCAGAATGAACCGGACAATTGTTTACAACCTGTCATCGAACAAGTTGAATGCTGGTTGTCAACGCTTGAGTTGGAGGAAGGTCATGGGTTCATCTTGCAAGTGAGTGAGAAAGGCCTGTGGGTTGAGCTATTCGTTGATAGGCGATAGTGACATCGATGAAAGTGCAAGCCTCAAGGGAGTGATTGCATGATCGAGACGCATCCGAACGATGCGGCGCGTTAGCGCCACGATGCTGCATTTTGCCAGCACCTTAATCTGTAGATATTAACCGCCCGCGCCCGCAAGGGCCGGCCACGCCTCGCGGAGAGGTGGCAGAGTGGTTGAATGCACCGCACTCGAAATGCGACCATATCCGCATCCGCTCCGGCACATCAACGGCGCGTTCAATAGCACCCGATAGGATTCGAACCTGTGGCCTCTGCCTGAGGAGTGCCGCACAGCTCCATATCAGACAAACGCATTCCCTTCGACACAAGCCGTTGATGCGCGCTGCCTGATCGTCTAAGAGGGCATCATATCCGGATGCACCCGTAGCTCAGCTGGATAGAGTGCTGCCCTCCGAAGGCAGAGGTCACAGGTTCGAATCCTGTCGGGTGCGCCATTTGTTGCCGGTCTGGCGCTCAATGATGCCGAGTTGCAGGCAAGCTCTTCCCATCTGGGCAAATCACGCGCCTCTTGCAAGCCGCCATTCCGGAAGCTTGAAGCCCAAGAGATCAGGCGCATCTCTCGCGCAGGAAACGCATCAGTTCGAGGGCTTCCGGCGTGCCGGGATGCGTCGGCGAGGCGAATTGCCTTATCTGGAACCTGAAGCCTATCCCGTTGAAGTCGAGGATGCTGATCAAGCCGGCGCGGACGTCGGCTTCGACGCTTCGCTCAAGGGCGCAGGCAATACCGATCCCTGCCGAAATCAGTTCCCGCAGGAAGAAATATTCGGTGGCCTGGGCGGCGGCCTTGATGCGCGATATGCCGGCATTTGCCAGCAGCCGCGACGACGCACGGCCGTAGAGTGACGTCGGCGGCGGAACCACGAAATCATGCTTCTCGATCTCCGCCGCCGAGAGGTTCTTGCGACCGGTGAGGGGGTGATTTGGAGCGGCGATGAGGACGAGCCGTTCCGTTCCGATCACTTCCGACTGGATGCCGCGCATCTCCTCATTGCCGAGATAGCAGCCGACATCGGCAATTCCGCTTCGCGCCTCCTCAAACACCTCCTCCTGCTTGCCTAGCCGTACCGCGAGTTGGATTTCCGGGTGCGTCATGGCGAAGTCGGTCAACACCCGCCGCAGGACGAAATTGCCCAATGAGCGCTGGCAGGTGAGTACGACGCGGGCCGCCGACGACGACCCTATGTTGACGATATCCGCGCGCATGCGCTCCGCCTGGGCGAGCATTTCGCGCGCATTCTCAAGAACGCTTCGCCCGACTTCAGTGAGCGAGGGCTTGCGGCCCCGATTGCGCTCGAAGACCCGGCTGCCGACGGATTTTTCCAGCGCCGCCACATGCGCGCTGACAGACGCCTGCGCTATTCCGAAACGGTCGGCCGCACCGGCGAAGCTGCCGGTGTCCACGATGGCGACCATCACTTCCATCCGCCGGAGCGTGACGTTGAACATTTCGAACATATAGCCTTCATGCTGTAAAACATAAAGCCTCGTGGAGTGTTGCTTCTGGTCGGGCTGCGCTCTCTAATCATGTTCAGGGTGAGCGGCCTGCGCGGAGGAGCGCGGCTTCATGAACGGCCTTCACCCGGTTCCGTCCCATACGCTTCTTGCGCGATTTGCACGCAATCGGATCGGATGAGGCGGGGGAGGAGAGGACGCATGAAGATCATCGATTCTCATTTCCACTGGTGGCCGACATCCATCTTCGAAAAGATGCTGTCGCGCGATGCCTATCCCCGCGCCGAGAAGAACGCCCGCGGAGGCTATACCTATTACGGCCCCGACAATCGCAGCGGGACCGTCGCCGCCTGGGATGCGTGGTTCGATCTCGACGAGGAGCTAGCGCATATGGACCGGCTCGGGCACGACGTTTCGGTCGTCTGCTCGATAGGCCCCCTCTCCGTCTACTTTTCCGAAGTTCCCCCAGAAGAGGGGCGCGAGGCGGCGCTCATGTGGAATGAGGAGATGGCATGGGCGCAGCGCCGCTATCCGGGGCGCGTCTGGGCAAGTGCCGCCATACCGCTCAGCGACACGCAGGTCGCGATCGAGGTGCTGGACGACGCGGTCAACCGGCTGGGACTGATGGGCGTGAACCTTCCCGGCTCCATCGGCAAGCATGGCCAGATCGACGAAGAACGGCTGGAGCCATTCTATGCACGCCTTGCCGAGCTCGGATTGCCGGCATTCCTGCACCCCACCGACGCGGTATTTCCCGATCTTCTGTCGGGATACAACAATGCGCTTCATCTCAGCCTCGGCCGGGTCGTGGAGGTGAGCGTCGCAGCGGCGCGCCTCGTCCTGTCCGGCATCACCGAGCGCCATCCCGGCCTGAAGCTCGTCCTGTCGCATACCGGTGGCGCATTGCCCTACCAGTCCGGCCGCATGGACAAGAATTCGCGCAATGCCGGCCTGCCCAAGCCGGTCAGCCACTATCTCAAGCGTATGTATACCGACACCGTTTCCCCGCACGCCGCGGGAATGGAATTCGCCATCAAATATTATGGCATCGACAATGTCATGTACGGCACCGACTATCCGTGCTGGGATCCCGCGACCGCGCTGAGCCTGCTCGATGAAATCGAACTGTCGGATGCCGACAAGCGCAAATTGTTCCACGACAATGCCGTGCGCATTCTCGGTTTGAACATGCCTGCTTCAGTGGGAGCTGTCGCATAGGCACGAACTGAAACAAGCCATGTCACGATACTTTGGGAGGAGTTAATGGCAATGAATGAGCAAGTCGGTCGCTGGGCGCGACTGCTGGTTGTATCGATAGCCGCCATCGCGGCCGTGTCCGGTGCCGCTCTGGCGCAGGATCTCACCAAGCTGCGCGTCGGCAAGTCGGTGACGGGTTCGGTCGCCTTCTCCGGACTGGAGATGGGCCAGAAGACCGGCATCTGGAAGAAGCACGGTTTCGACATCGAAATCCTTTCATTCGGCGGCGATGCGCAGATGCAGCAGGCGCTGCTGTCGAATTCCATCGACATCGGCTACGGGTCGGGTCCGGGCATGGGCTTCGCGGCGAAAGGCGTCCCCGCCATCGCCATCGCAGCCATCGCGGGCGCGCCGCTCAACATGGCTCTCGTCGCCGCGGCGACCGACGATTCGATCAAGACCGGTGAGGACATCAAGGGCAAGCGCGTTGGCGTGACCACGCAGGGCTCCCTCACCGACTGGCTGGCGCGTCAGTACTCCGTCGAAATGGGCTGGGGCAAGGAGGGCGTTGAGATCGTTCCGGCCGGGCCGATGAAATCGCGCCTTGCCGCACTGCTGAACGGCGAGATTCCGGTCAGCGTCTCTTCACTTTCCAGCTCTTATGACCTCGAGGAACAAGGACAGGCGAAGATCATCGCGCTAGTGGGCGACATCGTCGATCACTTCCACACCCACGTGATGTTCGCCCAGAAGGAACTGATCGAGAAGCAGCCCGACATGCTCAAGCGCTATCTCGACGCCTGGTTCGAGATCGCCGCCTATATGAAGGCCAACAGGGCGGAGACGGTGAAGAACATTGCGGAGGTTCTCGTCATCAGCGAGTCGGCTGGCGACAAGACTTACGACGTCGAGATGCGGATGCTTTCCGACGACGGCGCATTCGATCCGCGGGCGATCGAGCTGATCCGCGAATCCTTCATGGACCTGGGCATCCTGGATTTCGTACCGGAAGCGAGCGAAATCTACACCGACCAGTTCGTCCCCGTCACGCGCTGAACTCAACCCCATAGATGCTGGACAATACCGGCCGCTCCTTCTCACCGAGGAGCGGCAAGGGAGGAGAACTGCGATGATCGATCGCCCACCTGCCGGCAATGTCGCCATTTCCGTGCGCAACGTCACGAAGCGGTTCGGGGAACGCGGCGGCAGCCAGGAGGTGCTGGCGCTGGACAATATCTCGCTGGATATCAATCGCGGCGAGTTCGTCTGCCTCCTTGGCCCGTCCGGTTGCGGCAAGAGCACGCTGCTGAACATCATCGGCGGGCTGTTTCCGGCCTCCGAGGGCGAGGTGCTGATCGGCGACAAGGCGGTCAGGGGACCGCTGCCAAGGGAGATGGCGTTCGTGTTCCAGGAGAGCACGCTCTATCCCTGGTATACGGTGATCGAGAACTTCCGCATCGCACAGAAGTTTCAGCGCATTCCCCGTTCTGAGTGGAACGACCGGGCGATGGAAGCGCTGAAATCGGTCGGCATGGCGAGTTTCAGCAAGCACTATCCCAACGAGCTTTCCGTCGGCATGCGCCAGCGCGTCAACCTTGCGCGCAGCATCTGCATGCAGACGCCTATCATCATGATGGACGAGCCGTTCGCCGCGCTGGACGAGCAGACCCGCATGGTGCTGGGCGAAGACCTGTCGGCGCTCCTGGCGGCGACCGGCAAGACCATCGTCTTCGTGACCCACTCGCTCGCGGAGGCTGTCTTCCTGTCCGACCGCATCTTCGTCATGACGGCGCGTCCCGGCCGTATCAAGGAGATCGTCCGCGTCGAAGAGCCCCATCCGCGATCGCCGGACTTCATGCTCGAGCCCCGCTTCTCCGAATTGCGCAACGACCTGTATGCGATGCTCCGCGAGGAGATCAGACGCGCCATGGCCTCGCTGCGAGACCCCCAATCAGGGGAGGCGGCATAAGATGCGAGCGATCCTCCTCAATCGGGGCATACAGGCGCTGTTCGTGCTGCTGGTGATTGCCGGCTGGATGTGGGCCACGGAAGTGCGTGGCGTGAGCAGGCTTTTCCTGCCGCCGCTCGACAGCGTGGCGGCGTCCTTCCAGAGGCTGGTTTCAAGTGGCGCGTTCTATGAAGCGCTGAAGGTGACGCTGTCGACGGTGGCGCAGGCCTATGCCATCGCCGTGGTTTCCGGAATCCTGATCGGCTATCTCGTCAGCCGTTCCCGCTTCTCCACCGCGGTATTCGAGCCGGTGATCTCGGGCATCTTCGCCATACCGCTGACGCTCTTCTTTCCCCTGTTCATCCTGTTCCTCGGCGTCGGCGTCTCGTCCAAGATCGCCTATGCCGCGCTCTACAGCTTCTTCCCCGTCTGCCTGAACACCATTGCCGGCTTGCAGTCGGTCGAGCCGCGCTACATCCAGGCCGCCCGCTCGATGGGAGCGTCGTCGCTGGAAGTGTTCCGTCATGTCCAGTTGCCGGCTGCCTTCCCGGTGCTGGTCAACGGCCTGCGCGTCAGCTTCCTGATCTGCTTCGCGGCGGTGCTGGGCGGCGAGGTCCTGATGTCCGTCGAGGGGCTGGGGCGCAATATTTCCCAATCGGCGGAAAGCATGAACACGGCGTCCATGTATGCCTGGATCGTCTTCGTGATCCTGACGGCATTCGTCCTGAACATGGTCGTGACCTTCATCGAAAACCGCGCGAAGGAGTATTGAGATGACTCCGATCGACGCGACCGGTCCATCCGGAATCCTGTCCCGCAAGGCGCTCACGCAGGACCAGAAGGTCGTCTACACTCGGATCCTGGTGATCCTCGGCGTGGTCGTATTCTGGGAGATCGCCGGGCGGTTTCTGATCAATCCGGCATTCCTGGCTCCGCCGACACATGTCGTCCGCGCGCTGTTCACGACCATCTTTGCCAGCCCGGAAATCCGCTATGCGATCTGGCTGGCGCTGGTGGAGGTGACCATCGCCTATGCGCTCGCGGTCGTGGTCGGCATCGCGATCGGGCTTGCGGTCGGCATTACCGAACCGGGCCGCAAGGCGATGTTCCCGATCATCGTCATGATCTGGGTCATTCCCAACATCACCCTTCTGCCGCTCTTCATGGTCGTCTTCGGCCTGGGGCCGGTCGGCAAGATCGCCTATGCCTTCAGCGGCGGCATCTTTCCGATCATGGTCAACGTGATCGCGGGCATGCGCAATGTGAACCAGCTCTATGTGCGCGGCACCCAGTCCATGGGGGGCAGCCGCCTCGATGAACTGCGGCATGTCGTGTTTCCCAACATGGTGCCCAGCCTGTTCACCGGCCTTCGGCTCGGCATGATCGTGACGATGCTGGGGGTGATCGCTTCCGAGCTCTACGTCTCCGCCAACGGCATCGGCTACTACACGCGCCTCTATTCCGAGGTCTACGATCCCGCGCCGCTGTTTGCGCTCATTCTCACGCTGGCCGTGATCTCCATCACACTCAACGAACTCGTCCGGCTTGCCGAGCGGCGCTTCACGCGCTGGCGGCGCTGACCGTTTCGCGTCGTTCCCTTCAGTCCAAGGAATTCATGCTCAGATGGCACCAATTGAACCAAGCGCGGCTGGACGCCAGGAAAGCAACATAAGCGTCGCCGTAGATATCGGCGGCACGTTCACCGACCTCGTCGCATTCGATGAGAATACCGGCCAGTTGCATCAGTCCAAGCAGCTCACCACGCATGACGAACTTTCGCAGGGCATCTGGAACTGCCTTGCCAAGGCAGCCCTCGGGCCGTCCGATGCGTCAACCTTCATCCATGGCTCGACCATCGCGATCAATATCGCGATCGAGGAGAAGGGCGCGCCGACCGCGCTCGTCGTCACCAGGGGCACGCGCGACGTCTACAAGATCGGCCGCCAGAGCAGGCCGGACGCCTACAATTTCTTCTTCAAGCGGCCGGTGCCGCTCGCACCTCGGTCGCGCACCTTCGAGATCGACGAGCGCCTGTCGGCCGCTGGCGAGGTTCTGACGCCATTCGACATGGATGAGGCAAGGACAATTGCCGAGGCGGTGAAGGCCACGGGCGCCGAAGCCGTCGCCGTCTGTTTCCTGCATTCCTACAAGAATCCCATGCACGAAGAGGCAATGGGCAAAGTGCTCTCGGAGTTGTTGGAGGGGACCTATATTTCCCTGTCGCACCAGATCGTTCGCGAATACCGCGAATATGAGCGCACTTCGACCACGGTGATGAACTCCTATATCGGGCCGAAGGTCAGCGAATATGTCGGGCGGATCGGCGAGCGCCTGTCGGAGGACGGCTTCGACGGCCGCTTCCTGATCATGCAGTCGAATGGCGGCGTCATGGCGCCGGAGACGGCGACGCGGTTGCCGGTTGCGATGATGGAATCCGGCCCGGTCGGCGGTGTCATCGCCGCCGCCGAGATCGGGCAGCGGCTCGGCTACGCGGATGTGATCGCCTTCGACATGGGCGGGACGACGGCCAAGACCAGTCTCGTCAAGGGTGGCGAGGTTGCGGTGGCGCAAGGCTACTACATCGGCGGCTACGCGAGCGGTCATCCCGTCATGTATCCGGTCGTCGACATTACCGAGGTAGGTGCCGGCGGCGGGTCGATCGCCTGGATCGATCAGGTCGGAGCGCTGAAGCTCGGCCCGCACAGCGCCGGGTCGATGCCGGGGCCGGTATCGTACGGGCGCGGAGGCACCGAGCCGACGGTTACCGACGCCAATGTGGTACTCGGCCGGATCGGCGACACCAGCTTCCTGGGAGGGGAAATGCCGCTCGACGCCGCGGCCGCGCGCGATGCCATCGGCAAGGTCATCGGCGAACGGCTCGGCCTGTCCGTGGTCGACGCGGCACTCGGCATCATGAAGATCGCCACCGCCAAGATGGCGCTGGCAGTGCGTGGCGTGTCGGTCGAGAAGGGATATGATCCACGCGACTTCGCCATGGTCGCCATGGGCGGGGCCGGACCGCTGCACGCGTTGGCCATCGCCCGCGATCTTCACATCCCCACTGTCATCATTCCGAACCTGCCGGCGCATTTCTCAGCGCTCGGCATGCTGATGGCCGATGTGCGCCACGACTACGTCCGGACCTATTACCAGCGCCTCACAAATTCCGATCCCCGTGAAATCGTCGCCATCTATGACGAACTGATCGGCGAGGGCAGCCTTGCACTCGATGAGGCAGACGTCGCGGCGGATGCGCGTTCCTTCCAGCGGCTGATGGACCTGCGCTATGTCGGGCAGGAATTTCATCTCCAGATACCCATCAGCGCCGAGGAGGCCGCCGGCGATTTCGAGGTGGTTCGCAGCCGCTTCGATGAAGTGCATCGGCGGCGGTTCGGCCATGCGGCCGATGGCGAGCCGGTGGAGCTCGTCAATCTGCGGCTTTCGGCAAAAGGTGCCCGCCGCAAGATCCGCTTTCCCGACGCGTCTGCGACCGTCAGCGAGGCGTGCATCGGCACGCGGGACATCTACCTCGACGAGGCCGGAAGGGTGGACCACTGTCCCGTCTATCGCCGCGATCTCCTCGCGGCGGGCAGCCGTGTCAGCGGACCGGCGGTGATCGAGGAATATGCGTCGACCACGGTATTGTTTGACGGAGACGTCGCGGATATCGCCGCGACCGGTGAAATCGTCGTGAAAGTGGGGCAGAAATGACGTCGGCAACCATGCAGGACCCGCTCGACCCGATTACCCTCGAGGTCATCCGCAACGCGCTGCCGGCCATCTCCGACGAGATGAGCACCGACCTGCAGCGCACCTCCTACAACATGATGATCTACGAGGTGCGCGACTATTGCACGGCGCTTCTCGACACGGACGGATCGCTCATTTCGCAGAATGTCGGCGGCGTCTCGCATTTCGTCGCCGATCTCGGCGCGGTCATCAAGGACGGTATCGCACGTTACGGGCTGGACGGCTTCTTCCCCGGCGACGTGGTGATGCACAACCATCAGGCGGTTGCCGGCCAGCATCTCAACAATGTGGTGATCTACACCCCGGCATTCCATGACGGCCGTCTCGTGGCCTTCGCGGTGGTGCGTGCGCACTGGGCCGACATTGGCGGGCTTTCCACCGGCTTCGGCGGCGCGGGCGCGTATGATCCGTGGAGCGAAGGCCTCCAGGTCGATCAACTGAAGCTGTATGAGAAGGGCGTGCCCGACCAGAAGGTCCTCAAGCTCATCTCCGACAATATCCGGTTTCCCGATGCCGCCATGGGCGATCTGCGGTCGCAGCTCGCGGCATGCAGCCTGGGCGAGCGACGCTTCGCCGAGGTTCTCGACCGCTACGGCCAGGATGTGGTGAAGCGGTCGATCGCGCAGATCTATGCCGAGACGGAAGCGAAGTGCCGCGCGGCGGTCACGGCGATGCCGGACGGGGTCTATACGGCCGAGGCGTTTCTCGACGGGGGTGCCGGGGGACAGGTCGATATCAAGGTGAAGGTGACCGTCGCGGGGTCCGACATGGAGATCGACCTCTCGGGCTGTTCCCCGCAGCGGGACAACTTCCCCATGAACGCCCGCACCTATGCAGGCGCCTACATTGCCTACAAGGCGCTGACATCGCCCATGGAGCCCCTTAACGAAGGTGCTTTCAGCGGGCTGAAGGTCGTGCTGCCGGAAGGCAACATGATGATGGCGAAGTTTCCCGCTTTCATGGCGAGCTGGGGTTCGTCGCTGCCGACCGTCGTCGACACCGTATGGCGCGCATTTGCCGAAGCCATGCCGGATCGCATCCCCGCAGCCCATAGCGGCACGCTGGGCGGGTCGCTTGCATTCTCGGGCTATGATCCGAAGCTCGGCACCGGCTTCGTCGCGCAATCCATCGAGTCCGGTGGCTGGGGCGGGCGTCCCGATGCCGATGGCGAGGACGCGTCGATGTCCGTCTGCCAGGGCGACGTGCGCAATACACCCATCGAAACTATGGAGCTCAAGACGCCGGTCCTGGTGCTGGAGCGGTCGCTGCGCCCCGATTCCGGCGGCGCCGGAAAATTCCGGGGCGGGCTGGGGCTCCAGACGCGCGTGCGTTCTCTGGTGGAAGGCCGGTGGAACGCCGCTCCTCCGGGGGCCCGCTCGAGCTGTCCGCCATGGGGGCTGTGGGGCGGCAAGGAAGGAACGCCCGGCGCGACCTTCGTGAAGGAAGCGAACGGCGACGAATTCCGCAAATCACCGACGCCGCGCTACGCCGGCCCCTCGGGCACGGAAGTGCTCTACCAGACGGCAGGCGGCGGCGGCTGGGGCGATCCGCTGGAGCGTCCGGCCGAAACGGTGCTGCGCGACGTGCTCGAGGGCTATGTCTCGCAGGACGTGGCGCTCAGCGAATATGGCGTCGTGCTCACGCCCTGCGGGCAGGCGGTGGACCGGACGGCGACCGAAGCAAGACGCGCGGCACGGGGATAGAGGAGGCCTGAATGGGAACGCTCGACCATCTGCAACAGCTTCGCGAGGCTGCGCTGGAACGGCGGCGCGACAGGCTGCGCGCCATCCTGCAGGAAGCCGGCCTCGAAGCGCTCATCGCCTACGGCACCGGCAACCACTACCTGATCGGGATGAACCCCGCCTGGTACTATTCGGGCCTCAAGCAACTCGGGCCGCATATGGCGATGATCCTGCCGGCCGAGGGCGAACCCTTCACGGTCATCACGCCCCAATGGGAGCTTGCACGGGCGCAGGAGCGCATCGGCGTTGGCGCCATCGTTGCCTGCGAACCGGCAGACTTTCTCGCCGAACTGGGTCGCGCATTAGATGCGCGCCGGATCGATCGTCGTCGCGTCGCCTTTGCGGGCGGCATACCGCCGCGCCACATTACCGAGGGCGTTTCCCAGCTCCTCGGCGGTGCGCCGCATGATGGCGACGGAATCGCCAGCGACATGGCGCGCATTCGCGACGACTGGTCGCTCGCATGCACCAACAAGGCGATCGAGATCGCGGAACAGAGCTATGACTGGATGCTCGAACGCGCACGGCCGGGGATGACCGAGCTCGAACTCGGCGTCGAACTCGATATCCAAATCCGCCGGCTGGGCGCGGAAGACAATTTCCAGCTCTTCTCCGGGGCGCTGCACAACCGTTCGGTGCACCGGCCGACCGATCGGATCCTCCAGAAGGGCGACGTCATATTGGCGGAGATCACGCCCGGCGTGGAAGGCGAGTTCATGCAGATCTGCCGTACCGCCGTTCTGGGCCAGGCCAGCGAGTTGCAGAAGGAGAAATTTGCCCTTCTGGACGGGGCGCTGAAGGCCGGCGTGGCGATCGCTCGGCCGGGAACCAGGGTCGATGACATCGTCGAGGCGATGAATGCGCCGATCAACGCTGCGGGCTACGGGCAATATACCAAGCCTCCTTACATGCGGACCCGCGGCCACTCCATGTCGCTTGGCTCGATGGACCCGGAGATCGCGCTGGGAAAGGGGCAGGTTCTGATGGAAGGCATGGCCTTCGTCATGCATCCGAACCAGTACATTCCCGACACCGGCTACATGCTGTGCGGCGAACCCGTCTTCGTGGAAGCCGACGGGGCGCGTCCCATGACGCGTCGCTACGGCACGCTCGACTCGATCGTGTAGGAGCCAGATCATGTACAGCATGGGACCGATCACGCGCCGCGGCTACGCCGTCTGGGATCGCGGCATTTTTCCGATCGACGAATTTACCGAGCGCTATGCGCATGTCCGTTCGCGCATGGCCGCCGAGGGGCTGGGCGCGATCATCGTGTTCGGCAACATGTTCGACGATGCCGACCTGGCCTATCTGGCGGGCGGGCACCTCGACGGCGCCGTTATCGTGTCGGCGCAGGACGAGCCGCGCTTCATCTCGGCGGGCGGCAGCCGCGAACTCTATTTCCACAAGACGCTGACCTGGATCGAGCGCGTCGATATTGCGGGACCGGCGGGTCTCGCCGCCGCACTGGCCAAGGCGCTGCAGGAGCTTTCCGCCCTTGATGGCCCGATCGGAATTGTCGGCCGCCAGAGCCTTTCGCCGAAGGTCAACGCCCAGATGAGCGAGGCGCTGTCGCAGTGGAGCGTGCATGACGCCGACCATCTGCTTGCCGACATCCGCGCCTGCGCACGCGAGCGCGAGACCCTCGCCGTTCGCGTCGCGCTGGCGATCGCAACCTCGGCCGTGGAAGCCGGGGAAACCGCCTTCGCCGCAGGTGCGAGCAATGCTGAGGCGCTTGTGGAGGCTGAGCGCGCGGCGCGGCTGCGCCGGGCGTGGGATGTGCGTCTCCTGTCGAATATCGACCGGCCGGACCTTCGTCCCTATGAGGGTGCTTCGGCGACGCGGCTCTCGCCCTTCGTGCTCTGGGTCGGTGTGAGATATCAGGGATATTGGGCCGAGACGGTCAATGCGCATGCCGATCCCGACGGATTTGCCAATCGCGCATTGTCGGCCATGGAATCGGCCACCGGCACCGGTGCGGTTGCCGGACAGGTCGCCGAAGCCGCAACCAGGGTTCTGGACGATGCGAGCGCCTATGCGCTCTCCTACGGTCTGGGCAGCGCCATCGGGCAGACGCCTGCCGAGGGGCCTGTCCTGCGTCTGGGCAACAGGGAGACGCTGAGAGCCGGTCAGTTGCTGACATTGCGCGTTGCCGCCAGGCGAGGAGACACCCTGGCGATGGCGGCCCGAACCGTGCGGGTGCAAGATGGCGGCTGCGAAAGGCTGGAGCCGTTCAAGCCATCCTGGGCGGTCTGACGAAATGGCGCTTCACCGCTTTCGGGTTTGCACTGCGACCGTTGGCTAAGAGACGAAGTCGTGCAGATGACCAGAACCGAGGAATTCGCCGCATCGCTGGAGCAGTTGGCGACCGCTGACTGGGACGACGCGGCCTGCCAGCGCCTTTTCGATACGCTGGCTGCGGCGGCCATCGGCCTGCATACGGATGAAGGACAGGTGGTCCGAAAACTCCTCGCGTCACGGTGCGCCTCGCCCCGCGATGCGGCAGGCGAAGGCCTGCTGATGCTGCTGTCCGTCGCGATCCGGTCTACCGAAATCGACGACATCAATATCGATTCCTGCACCACGGTTGGCTCGGTCGTCATACCCGCCGTCCTTGCCGCGGCAACCACCTCAAGGGACGTCACGGCGCGCGACCTGATCGACGGGATTGTCGCCGGATACGAGGCCATGGTGCGTTTCGGCGAAGCCATCGATGGCGCCCGGATACTCTACAAGGGCATCTGGCCGACATATGTCACAGCGCCCCTTTCAGCGGCGGCGGCCACATCGACAGTCTGGAAGCTGGGGCGGCAGAAGACCGCCCACGCGCTATCGCTTTCGCTGGCCCGCAGCAGCGTGATGGCCACCGCTGCTTCGCAGGGCATCTCGCCGCGCTCATGGCTTCTCGGCCGCGCCTGCTGCGAGGGATATGCGGCGGCACGGGCAGCGGCAGCTGGCATCGCGGGAAACGGTGATGAGTTCGCAACGTTCTCTTCGCGGCATGGCATCCCGTTGGCGCACGAAACCCTTCTGAAGTTGGAAAGGCGGCGATTGCCCGCGATCCTGAGCATGGACACCAAGCCCTACCCGACCGCGCGCCAGGGCCTGTCGGCGATCGAGGCGTTTCGCTCGCTTCTTCCGCTTCCTTTCACGCCCGATGAAATCTCAAGCGTGCGAGTACGGGTCCCCGCGCAGCTACGCGACATGATCGCGCGTCCGCCCCATGGCCGCATCGGGTCCATGGTAAGCGTCGCCTATCAGATGGCACTGGCACTCTTCGAGCCGGAAAAGCTCAACGACACGCTGCGGACCACACTGCCTGCCGACGACCGGATATCACGGTTCATGGACAAGATCGCGATCGAAGCCGACCCGAAACTGACCGCCCTCTATCCCGAAACATGGGGAGCGCAAGTCACTGTCCGCTCGACATCGGCCGACGAGATTTCGTCAGGAATTCTTCATCCGGACGGCTCCGCCCATTGCCCTCTCGGATGGGAGGGGCTCATGGACAAATACGTCACACTGATCGGCGCCGGCAAAGTCGGAAATGCCGCGCTTGTGCCCAGCCTTGCGCATATCTGCCAGGACCTGCCGTCTCGCGACAGGATCGACGTCCAATCCGAGATTATCGGCCGGCTACGCGCCGTTGCTGATCTGGGCTCGTAACGTTTGCGGAACTCCCTCAGCGAGGCGGTGCGATCGTCCTGAAGGATTCCGCAAGTGAATCGAACACGGCGCGGATCCTTGGAAGCCGGGCCAGATTTTCATGCGTGACGATCCAGGTGTCCAGCTTCGCAAGCTCGAAATCCGGCAGGAGACGGACCAGGCGCGGATCGCCCTGCCCCACAGGAACTTGCGCCACGGCGATGCCGAGACCCGCACGCGCAAGCGCCAGTTGCGCGGGGTGGCTGTCGGTGCGCACGGCAAACCGCTCCCGCAGGCCGGCGCCGCCAAGCCCTCCGGCCAGTGCGAGGTCGCGGCGGTTGCGGTCCGGGCCGACGAAGTCGTGGCCGGCGAGTTCGGCAAGGCTTGCCGGGCTGCCTCGCCGCGCGACATAGGCCTGCGCCGCGAACAGGCCGAGCGGGATCGATGCCACCTTGCGTGCAACCAGCGCCTCCTGTTTCGGGGCAACGGTTCGCACGGCGACATCGACCTCCTGCGCCAGAATATCGGCGGGAGCGTCGCTGAGCGACAGTTCGATCCCGATCGCCGGATAGGCCCGGCGCAAGCGTGCCAGCATCGCCGGCACGACCTCCACGCCCATGAATTCCGGCACGCTGATCCGCACCGTCCCCGCGGCTTCCCCGCTCGCGGCGGACGCCTGACGGACGAACAGGTCGGATGCCATCGCCATGGCGCGGACCGGCTCACGCAGCGATTCAGCCATCGGCGTCGGCGTGAGGCCGTTCACCGAACGGGTGAAAAGCACCGTGCCCAATCGCTTTTCCAGCGCCTCGATACGGGCGCGCACCGTCGGGTGCGAGAGGCCGAGCCGGCGAGCCGCAGCGGACAGGCTGCCCTCCTCCAGCACGGCGAGGAAAATGCGCTGATCATTCCAGTCGGCGGCACTATGCATGAAAGAAAGTTTCTATCTTCTGTCGGATAATTTGCAATTTCTTTTCATGTGAGCACGCTCCACCTTCATGCCATCGCAAGGTGGATATGGAGAAGTCCTATGGAACGGAAGCGATCTGCACTGGTGCTCGGGGCAACCGGCGGCGTGGGCGGCGCCATCGCCGCCGCATTGCTGCGGCGTGGCTGGCATGTCAGGGCCATGATCCGCAATCCTGCCACCGCCAACCCACGCAACGCTATCGAATGGGTCGGGGGCGACGCGATGCAGCGCGACGATGTCGTCCGGGCCTCCCGCGGCGCAGACATCATCGTGCATGCGGTGAACCCGCCGAACTACATGCATTGGGACCGGCTGGTTCTGCCGATGATCGACAACACGATCGCCGCCGCGCGTGAGGCGGGCGGCGCGCGCATCGTGCTGCCGGGCACGATCTACAATTACGACCCTGCCCGCACGCCGGTCATCGGCAGCGACACGCCGCAACAGCCGAAAAGCCGAAAGGGCAAGATCCGCGTCGCGCTGGAGGCGCGGCTCGCGCAGGTTGCGGCGGACGTGCCGTCCCTGGTCCTGCGGGCCGGCGATTTCTTCGGCCCGGGCGTGCGCTCGAGCTGGTTCTCGCAGGCCATGATATCGCCCGCCAAACCCGTGCGCCGCATCGTCAATCCCGCCCGCGGCGGCGGCCATAGCTGGGCCTATCTGCCCGATCTGGCGGAAACCTTCGCGCGGCTCGTGGAGGTGCCCCTGAAGCCCCTCGAAGTGGTTCAGTTCGAAGGGCTCTACGACGATGACGGCACGAAACTGGTGGACGCGATCCGAAGGGTTTGCGGCCGCGACCTGCCGGTCTACGGCTTTCCATGGTGGCTGATGCATCTGGCAGCGCCATTTGGCGGGTTTCCGCAGGAGGCGGCGGAGATTGCTCCCTATTGGCGTCATCCCGCCCGTTTCGACAATTCGCGCCTCGTCGACCTCATCGGCGGTGAGCCGCGCACAGCACTCGACGATGCGGTGCGCGCAAGCCTTCTGGACATGGGGTCCCTGGCAACGATGGCAGAGCCCAGCCTGGGTGCAAACCCGGCCTGACGATGAGAGGGCCGGCGCGGCCTCGCCCGCCGGCATCTATCCGTGCCCCGCCGAGTGGACCGCGAGGCCCGGCTTCCCGCTCCGACCGCCCGGTCACGAGCCCGCGCCTGCGCCGATGCCGCACTTGACATCCCAGCGGCCGGTGCCCAAGCTCTCCTCATGCGTTCGAACCTGCATATAGTCGCAAGATTGCACAGGGTGTGCCCCATCGCGGGCACGTCGCTTGCGGCTGCATGGACGCCCGAGGCGGCCGGCCGCAGGTTCTGACCAGCCTCTACGGCGCAAGAACCCCTTTTCCCCAATTGACGATCATCGCGCGCGAACCGAAATCGCGCGCGCTTGCATAACAGGAGACACCACCATGAAACCCGCAGCCAACCGACGGAAGCCGGCCATCACGGTCAGCCGCACCGACCACGCCCGGCTGACCCGTCTCGCCGAGTCGCTGCTGGAGCGCAATGCAGAGCTGGCGGACGAGCTTCTTTCCGAGCTCGAGCGGGCACGCGTGGTGAATGACGACAAGATCGGCGACACGATCATCCGCATCGGCTCGCATGTCCGCTACGAGACCGACAGCGGCGATGCGCGCGAAGTCACGCTGGTGCTGCCCGGCGACGCGGACATCAATGACGGCAAGGTCTCGATCCTGACGCCGATCGGCACCGCGCTCATCGGCCTCTCGGAAGGCCAGGCGATCGACTGGACCGCGCGCGACGGGCGCGTCCACCGGCTGATGGTCCAGACCGTCACGCCGGCGGCCTGACCGGCCAGCCATGCCGCTTCCGCCTTCCCGCCTCGCTCTCTTCGGAGGATGCCTCATCGCAGGGACCTGACCCCTGTGCCGCGACCATGCGCGGCCAGGGGTTCTCGCTACCGACCTCACGAGACGCGCAATTGCGCGGGGGAGCCTGACATGACCGATGAAACTTGCATCCTGACGACGAAGGACCAGCTCATCCTGGAGGCGATGGTCCGCCGGCGGGACGTCGCATCCGGCGATCACCTGCAACTTCTGCAACGCAAGCTCGAAGCGGCGCGCATCGTCCTTTCGTCCGACGTACCGCCGACCGTTGCGACGATGAGCAGCCGGGTCCTCTACCGGATCGACGGCAGCGAAGCGGCGGCCCGGATCATCTCCTTCGATCATGCCTATATGCCGGCGGGGCTCATCCTGCCGGTGACGGAGCTGCGCGGACTGGCCCTGCTCGGCCTCGGCGAGGGCCAGGCGATCGATATTCCCGCGCCGGGTGGCGGCAGCGAGACCGTCAGCCTCGTTCGTGTCCTCTATCAGCCCGAGGCGATGCGCGGCGGCGCCACCACGCTGCCGCTTACCCCGCGCGGCCCGCGCAACGGGCCCGGCACTCTGCCCTGCGCCGACAATGACGATCGCGGACCGGGACCGGGCGCGGCCTAAAGCAATTTAGCCGCCAGGCGGAAATGCTCCGGATCGACAGGCCGCCGTCAGAAGCCCGAGGGACGCAGCGGCCTGTAGGGCGCCTCGATCTGCTCGATGTCTTCCGGCTGGAGCACGAGGTCGAGCGCCGCAAGGGCGTCGTCGAGTTGTCCGGTCCGCGAGATCCCGATGATCGGCGCGGTCACCACGGGCTTGGCGAGAACCCAGGCAAGCGCCAGCTGCGCCATGGGCACGCCGCGCGCCGCCGACAGTTTCTCCAGCGCCTCGACGACATCCTTCATGCCGTTGGTCTCATTGTCGTACATGGACTTGTTGTAGATATCCGTGGTCGACCGCGGCGTGCGCTGCCCCCAGGGGCGCGTCAGCCGACCGCCACCCAGCGGGCTCCAGGGCATCACGCCAATACCGTCGGCGGCGCAAAGCGGCAGCATCTCGCGCTCTTCCTCGCGATAGGTGAGGCTGACCTGGTTCTGCATCGACACGAAGCGGGTCCAGCCATTGCGCTCGGCGGCATATTGATATTTGGCGAACTGCCAGGCCCACATGGACGAAGCGCCGATGTAGCGCGCCTTGCCTGCCTTCACGACATCGTGCAGGGCCTCCATCGTCTCCTCGAAGGGCGTGTTCGGATCGGCGCGGTGGATCTGGTAGAGGTCGACATAATCTGTCTTCAGCCGCCGCAGCGAATTGTCGATCTCGGCCATGATGGCCTTGCGACCAAGCCCCGCTCCGTTGGGGCCGGGCCGCATGCGGTTATACACCTTGGTGGCGATGACCAGTTCCTCGCGCGGCGCGAGTTCGGCCAGGACGGTGCCGACGATCTCCTCGCTGGTGCCGCCGGCATAGCTGTTGGCCGTGTCGAAGAAATTGATGCCGGCCTCATAGCCGGCGCGCATCAGCGGCCGCGCCTCATCCTCGCGCAAAATCCAGGGCCGCTGCTCGTTCGGCGTGCCATAGGTCATGCAGCCGAAGCAGAGCCGGGAGACTTCGAGACCCGTTGATCCAAGGCGCGTGTATTTCATGGGTCCCTCCAACCGCTATGGCCTGCCTACGGCAGGCGCTTCGCGAAGCCAGTTACCGCAAAGGCAGACCATTCACCAGCCGCCGCCACCAGCCTGGATGCGCCGGACCGCGCTTCGAATATCGTGGCCTTCCCTCCGTCAGCCTCCCATTCGGCGGGCTCCGCAGCATGATTGTCATCCGCTGCGGAAATCCGCATCGGGACGCTTGCATTTAGCCGGGGCAGTCGCTAGTTAGCGTTCACTTGGCGGATGGCCCTGTCGTTCGCCACGCCGTTTTCGGCGTTGCGCGCCCGTAGCTCAGCTGGATAGAGCACCAGACTACGAATCTGGGGGTCAGAGGTTCGAATCCTTTCGGGCGCGCCATTTGACCATATGAAATTGATGGTATTTTCGCTTCGGCAGATTGAGGAAGCCTGCTTCCGCTTGGCTATTTGGGCATAGATTGGGCACATTGTGCCCACGTATCAAAAGCAGGAAATGCCGCCACATCTGATTGCGATGGGCTGATTTATCCTCCCCTCGTGATTTGGAGGGAAGAAGAAGGTGGAGCGAACTTTAATCGGACAACTTATCCTTCGTCTTCGCGCGGAGGGTCTCTGCGAGGCAAAGTCCGTTGTCAGCGTCATGGGAGATATTGAGCCCGCCGGGTCGGCGCCGGCGGTGTAGGGTCGTGGGGTCTCGGGTTCCAGAAGAACCTCGACAAGCTCAAGCTTGCCCACTCCGAGATCCGCCAGATCGAACAGTCGTGGCGGAACCTTCACGAGAGCTTCAAGCAACGCTTGACGAATACGGTTTCCGCGCTCGCGCAGGGTCGTGCTGAGGTCGATCGCCACTTCAAGGCCGTCGAAGGCAAGGCGCGGGCTCACGCCAGCCAAATGAGCACCATCCTGAAGCCCGGCCTCGTGATGATGGGGGCGTACACGACACCTTACCTTGCCGGCGTCATGGGCATGGAGGCGCTGACCGCTTCGTCGGAACGTCGCCGAGAAATCTTCCGTCAGCTGATGGCCAATATCCCGGAGAAGGAACGCAACCAGCTTTTTGATCGAGCGGAAGAACTCTCCGCGCAGTTCCCGTCAGTCCCAATCACCGCGATCATGTCGCTGGGCCGCACCGCGCGCAATACGATGGGAAGTACCGAGCGCGGGCTGCAGGTGCTGGAAAGGATGGTGGAAGCATACGTCACCCTCCAGTCTGCTAAAGGCGCCTACGCAGCAACGTCGGAACTCGACGGCCTGCTTCGCGGTATCGACAATCTCGGCCAGAACTCCGACGGCGAAATCGGCGTCGAGCAGACGCTGCAGCTGATCGATGCACTTACCAAGGCATCCCAGGTCGAGGGATCGCTGCTTTCGCGGAATACCTTCGCGACCGGTCTGCTGACCCGCATGACTACCCAACGCGAGCAAGTCGAACGGCTCGTCAATCTCTACGAATAGGCGCCCGGCACCGCGTCGCCAAAGAGGTCCGCTTCGAAGACCCATTCGTCGGCTGGGAGGTGTTCAAAAAGTCGTTCGAAAACCTGTCCTCCGCGCTGACCCCCATCGACACCATCAACGCCGGGTTGAACGGGCTGGCCGACGGCATCAACAAACTCGCCAAGGCAGGAGAACAGAATCCGGCGCTTGTTGGGCTGGGAATGGCTGCTGGTGGGTATGCGGCATATAAAGGCGGACAGGGACTCCTCGGCAAGCTCAGCGATGCCTTCGGTCTCAAGACATCCGGTAGCTTCGATAAATGAAGCGTACGCTGTCGTCGCCCTTATCGACACGTGGCGCAGACGCATGCCGACGTTGCGAATGCCAAAGTTGCTGGAAGACGGCACGCACGGCAAAACGCCTTCGCCCGATATTCCAACGGAACTCGCCGACACGTTGCGAATAACTGACCGCGCGGCACGGCCGCTAAATCGCATTTAACATTCGGCGGTTACCTCCCCGCCGGGGCCACGCGGGTTTCAAGAGGCGTGGCAACGCCGGTCCCGCACGCTCATCCGGGGCGGCACTATTTCGCCACTCAATAAGATTGTCAACAATCGTTTTGACGACAATCTTATTGACATTCACACTTCCCTGACGGCATTTATCGGCGCTCGACGCGTAGAGGAGCGCGAGACGCAAGCCGGCGAATGGGAGGTATTCGTATGGGCGCACTTCGGAGCCGAGACTTCTGGTCTGGCGCAGCGTTCGTCGCCATTGGCGCATGGTTCCTATGGCGCGGGCAAGACTATCGCTTTGGATCCGCTGCCGCGATGGGCCCGGGCTATTTTCCCGTTCTGATCGCACTCGTCCTGGCAATGGTCGGCCTGATCATATTGTTCAAGTCACTACGGTCGCATGCGGCCGCAATCGAGCGCCCGGTCCTGCGGCCGCTCGTCTTCGTTCTGGCCGCAATCGTGGTCTTTGCCCTGTCGATCGAGCGGTTCGGGCTGGTTCCGGCCACCATTGCCGCGATCGTTGTCGCTTCACCGGCATCGCGGGAATTCCGCTGGAGCGAAACCATTGCGCTTGCCGTCGGCATGGCAGCGTTCGCCGCGCTGGTCTTCATCTATGCGCTGAGCCAGAACATGCCGCTGGCGAGGTTCTGATGGAGAGCATGTCTGCGCTCGCCGGCGGTTTCTCGGCCGCTTTCGGCATCTATAACCTGCTCTTTTGCCTGCTGGGCTGCCTGCTCGGCACGCTGATTGGCGTGCTGCCCGGCATCGGGCCGCTGGCGACCATCGCCATGCTGCTGCCGATCACCTTCGCGATGGATCCGCTGACTTCGCTCATCATGCTCGCTGGCATCTATTACGGCGCGCAATATGGCGGCTCGACCACGGCGATCCTGCTCAACCTGCCTGGCGAGACATCGTCGGTCGTCACCTGCCTGGACGGCTACGAAATGGCCAAGCGGGGCAGAGCGGGCGCCGCGCTCGCCATCGCGGCCCTGTCCTCCTTCTTTGCCGGTTGCGTAGCGACGCTCTTCATCGCGCTGTTGGCGCCGTCGCTCGCCGCCTTTTCCATGCAGGTGCGCTCGCCCGAATATGTAGTGCTGATCGCGCTCGGCCTTGTGGCCTCGGTAGTGCTGTCGCGCGGCTCGCCGCTCAAGGCCGTCGCGATGGCGCTTCTCGGCCTGTTACTCGGCACCCTGGGCACCGATGTGACCAGCGGCGAGACCCGCTTCGTCGAGAACATCCTGCCGCTTTACGATGGCTTGAGCTTCGTCGCGCTGGCGCTCGGCCTGTTCGGCCTCGCCGAACTGCTCTCCAATCTGGAGCATCCCGAAGCGCGTGGCACGCTCGTTGGCCGGATCACGAGGCTGTGGCCGTCTCTCGACGACTTTCGCCAGGCGTGGAAAGCCGTGTTGCGGGGCACCGGTCTCGGCTCGGTCATGGGCTTGCTGCCAGGCTCTGGCGCGGCGGTGGCGTCCTTCACTTCCTATGTGGTTGAGAAGCGTTTCGCGCACGATCCGTCGCGTTTCGGCTATGGCGCGGTCGAGGGCGTGGCCGGCCCGGAAGCCGCCAACAATGCCGCCGCACAAACGAGCTTCATCCCGCTGCTCATGCTCGGAATCCCCGGCACCGCCACCATGGCCCTGATGATGGGGGCCCTGATGATGCAGGGGATCGCGCCGGGATCGGCGATCGTTACGACCAATCCGACTCTCTTTTGGGGCCTCATCGCCAGCATGTGGATCGGCAACCTGATGCTGCTTGTCATCAACTTGCCGATGATCGGTCTTTGGGTGAAGATGCTGTCGGTGCCTTACCGCATCCTGTTCCCCTCGATCCTGCTTTTCTCCTGCATCGGGGTCTATTCGCTCAATTCGAGCTCCTTCGATGTATGGATGCTCGCGGTTTTCGCCGCCGCCGGTTATGCGCTGCGCAAGCTGGATTGCGATGCCGCGCCCTTGCTCATCGCCTTCATCCTCGGCCCGCTGCTGGAAGAGCATCTGCGCCGCGCGCTGGTGATCTCGCGTGGCAGCCCGATGATCTTCATCGAGCGCCCCATCGCGCTCGGTCTCATCATCTGTGTCGTGGCCCTGATTGGGCTGATCATTTTGCCGTCATTCCGCGCCAAGCGCGAGGAAGCATTTCATGAGTAGGGAGGAATGAAATGAAATCGACATTGTCCATGATCGCGGTGCTTGCCGCTGCTGCTATAACCACCGCGAACGTTTCCGCGCATGCGGCCGATTACCCCGAAAAGCCGGTAACGATCATCGTCCCATTCGATCCGGGCGCGGCGACCGACCTTGCCGGCCGCATCATCACCGACGAGCTCGGTAAGTCGCTAGGCCAGCGTTTCCTCGTTGAGAACAAGCCGGGCGCGGCCGGCGCTGTCGGTTCGCAGCAATGTGCTCAAGCAGCGCCCGATGGCTACACGCTCTGCGTCGGCGTGCTGGGATCTCACGTCACTGCGGCGATCACCAACAAGAAACTACCCTACGATCCCGCCAAGGATTTCACGCCAATCTCGCTGCTCTATGCCAGCACGATGGCGATTGCCGTCAGCACCGACCAACTCAAGGTCAAGGACTTCGACAATCTCGTCGCCTATGTCCGCGAGAACCCCGGCAAGGTGAGCTACGGTACGGCAGGCGTAGGCTCTCCGCAGCATTTGTTCATCGAGTCGCTGAAGCAGCAGCACGGCCTCGACCTCGTCCATGTACCCTATAATGGCGGCGCGCAGGCGGTGGCCGACACGGCTGCCGGCTATATCCAGATGGTAGTCGCGAGCCTGCCTTCTGTCGTTCCGCAGGTCGCAAGCGGAAAGCTGCGCATCGTCGCCTTGGCCGACGCCCAGAAAAACCCGTCTCAGCCCGATGTGGCGCTTGTCAAGGACACGTTTCCCGGCACGGTTTTCACCGGCTGGGCAGGTATCTTTGGCCCAGCGGGATTGCCTGATGATATTCGCGACAAACTGAACGAGGCGATCGGCGCTGCGCTTGCCTCGGAGCCCGTCCGTGCGGGCTTTGCCAAGCTCGATGCGGCGCCGCAGCACACGACCCCCGACGAACTCCATTCGATGATCGTGGACACGATCGCGCTGTGGAAGGACGTCGCCGAAAAGGCCGGCATCGGCCGCTAAGCGAAACTCGCAGGAGAGACTTCCGCTGTGACACAAGTGATCGACGTCCACACGCATATGTTTAGCCGCGAATGGCTACGACTCGTGAAGGAATTCGGGCCGCCGCAATATGTCAACGAGACGTTGGCGAACGGCAACGAGCTGCTCTTCCATAAGGGCGCGCAGTTCCTGAACGCGGTTCCCGCCCACTTCGACTACAAGCTCCGGCTTGCGGCGATGGACAAGGCGGGCGTGGACGTGGCGGTTGTCTCGCTCACCAGTCCCAACTGCTTTTTCGGAGACGAGGAAATCGGTCTGCGTGCCGCTCGTGCCGTCAATGACGACATGGCGCAGGCGCAAGCCGATCATCCCGACCGCATCCGCTGGATGCTGTCCGTGCCGTGGGAACATTCAGTGTTGGCAACGGCGGAGGTTGAGCGTGCTCACCGTAACGGCGCCGTGGGCGCGATGGTGCTCGCCAATATCAACGGGCGCCATTTAACCGATCCGGTCTTCCATTCTGTCTGGAAGGCACTGGATGAACGCGGCCTGCCTGTGCTGGTCCATCCCACCGTACCGCCGGGTGCAGATGAGCTCGGCATCGAGGAGCACAATCTGGCTGGCTCAGTCGGCTTCATGTTCGATACCACGCTCGCAATATCGCGCATGATCTTCGATGGTTTCTTCGATCGCTATCCGAACCTGAAGATCATCGCCAGCCATGCAGGCGGCGCGCTGCCCTATATCGTCGGCCGGCTCGATCGCTGCTTCGAGATGGACCCGAAGCGCCGGACGAAAATCTCCCGCCCGCCGAGCGAGTATCTCAAGCGGATCTACTACGATTCCGTCACCTATCGGCAGGAAGCGCTGGAGCTGTGCCTGAAGGTCGGCGGCGACGACAACGTCATGTATGGCTCGGACTTTCCGCATGGCATCGGCGACATGGTCGGATGCCTCGAGCGGGTCGATTCATTGTCGGAAGAGGTGGGCATGAAAGTCCGGGGCGAAAATGCACAGCGCATATTTGGACTCTAGCAGCGGGCAGTTCATCTGAATATCGATCATGCGAAATCGTCAGACATTGCGTTCTGACGATTTGTCGTGCAGGGTTTTCCGGTCCTGGTGGAGGAGACCATGCAGACACTGCTCGAAGACCTGGTGAAATCGAACCGCATTCTGGCGCATGAAAGGGTGGTGGACGACTTCGGCCATATCAGCATGCGCCACCCAGACCGGCCGGACCGCTTTTTCCTTTCTTGGGCTATCAGCCCGGCGCGCGTCACTCGCGATGACATCGTCGAATACGATCTGGACGGCGCGCCGCAAAGTGACCTTGCCGGGCGTCGCAGCTATTCAGAACGGGTCATACATGCGGCCATCTATGCCGCTCGACCAGACGTCATGGCGGTCTGCCATCATCACTCCAGCGCGATGATCCCTTTCGCGTCTTCGACGATGCCGTTGCGGCCCGTCTATCATCTCGGTGCCGTCATGGGCGCGCATGTGCCGGTGTGGGATTCCAGGCCGGAGTTCGGCGATACCTCACTGCTCGTCGACGACATGCCGAAAGCACGCTCGCTTGCTACCGCACTTGGCGAAAACAATCTTGTCCTGTTGCGGCGTCATGGTGTGGTGGTGGTCGGCAAATCGCTGAAGGAAACGGTTTTCACGGCGATTTATGCCAGCGAGAACGCCGCCATGCAGCAGCAGGCGCTGGCGATGGGAGAAGTGTCCTATCTGTCCCCCGGCGAGATCGAAAAGTCCGCGGCATTGAACCTCTCGCCACTCGGCATCGACCGGAGTTGGCCCAATCGCTGCATCCGCGCAGGGCTGCAACCCGACTGAGCAAATGCCGCCGTCAAACCCGTGATGCCATTGGTGGATCGCTGGCCAACTGCAAACCATCATTGCGCCTTTGTCGAGGTCATCGAGATCGTGGCGAAGGTACACACTTTGCATTGCCGGTTCGCGAATCCTGGAAGGTGGCATAACGTCAGACGTGATATTAAAACCAAATCGTTTGACACTTTAGCCGGACCTTCATATTGTCCCTCTGTTCACGTACGCAGGGTGCAGGCCCAACCTGAACTGGAGCGATCCATGGACGTCGAATTGCTAGATCAGTCTGCCCTGACGACCGAACGGCCGAGCGCCGTCGGACTGGTGACCACCTACATCCGCCAGGCAATGCGCGACGGCCGGCTTGTGCCGGGCCAGCGTCTTGTCGAACCTGACCTCATCGCCGCCCTCGGTGTCAGCCGGGGCACCGTCCGCGAGGCGCTGACGCGCCTGCAGGGCGAAGGATTGATCGAGTTCGAGCGTCACAGGGGTGCGCGGGTTCGCATCCTGACGCGTGCCAAGGTGCTGGAGTTGAACCAGATTCGTGCGGTGGTAGAGGGGCTGGGTGCAAGGCTCGCGGCGGAACATGCCACTGATGCCGATGTCGAACATCTGCTCTCGGTGCAATTGCCCTTCGGCGAAGCATCGAAAGACTACAGCACCTATAATGAACGGCTGCACAATACTATCCTGGAAATCAGCCGCAACGAGAGCCTGTCCAGCTTCGTCTCCGCGACACTGCTGGAGACTTTCCGTCTGCACTTTTGGCAGACCCTGCTGAAGCATGAGGTGACGCTTCGCTCCTATAGCGAGCATGAGGCCGTGGTTGATGCCATTGTGAACCGTCGGCCGGAGGAGGCCGAAAAGAGAATGGTGGAGCACGTCCACGGCTCCTGTGCAGCGATCATGGCGTCGCCAGACCATTATTTCGCGAGGTGAGCGAACAAATTTGCGCCGAATGTCAGCGCGAGCCCTGCCGGGCATGGAGGCGCGGGGAGGAAACGCGCCTGCTTCGCGGAACTCGATTTTCAATTGGACAGGGAGGAATACCGTCGATGCAGCCAGCGACCGCAATCAAGCGGCCCGACGAAGGCGACGCCTATGTCGCATTCGACAACGTATCGGTCTCCTTTGCCAGCCCGCGTGGCACGGTGACGGCACTTGAGGACATTACCTTCTCGATACCGCGCAGCAGCTTCGTTTCGGTCATTGGTCCTTCCGGGTGCGGTAAATCTACCATTTTCAACGTGCTGGGCGGCTTGCTGCGTCAGACGTCCGGTACGGTGCGCGTAGATGGTTCTCCGGTCAGCGGCGCGAGCAAGGGGGCGGGACTTGTCTTTCAGGAGGACTCCGCGTTCCCGTGGCGGACCGTGCTCGACAATGTAGCGTTTCCTCTCGAATTGCGCGGCGTCGCCAAAGACGAGCGCCATTCTCGCGCACGCGAGTTCATCAAGCTGGTCGGCCTCACAGGCTTCGAGGGCAAATATCCGTCGGAGCTCTCGGGCGGCATGCGTCAGCGCGTCTCGCTCGCACGCACGCTGGTGACTGAGCCGGCACTGTTGCTGATGGACGAACCCTTCGCCGCTCTCGACGAGCAGACGCGGCTGCTCATCGGCGACAAGATTTCTCAGATCCATCACGAGTTGAAACAGACCACGCTGCTCATCACCCACAACATCACCGAGGCGGTGCAGCTCTCCGACAAGGTACTGGTAATGACCTACCGCCCCGGCCGTATCAAAAGTGTGATCGATATCGATCTGCCGTGGCCGCGCTCGTCGGAGGTTGTCGGAAGCGAGGCATTCGGAGCCTATGTCGGGCGCATCTGGCAGGATCTGCGCGAGGAGGCGAGCCGCGGCTTGGAAGATGCTTCGCGGGGAGCGGCAGCATGAGACCGTCGGGCGCGCTCGTGACGGGCATCATAGCCCCCTTCCTCTTCCTGTATCTTCTGGAGCTTGCCATCGGCGCCGGGCTGATCAGCCGATTCGCGGTTCCTTTTCCCTCAGATGTGCTCGCGGCCATTCCCGGTCTCGTGCGCGAAAACAATCTGCTGGGCCGCTTTGCCAGCACGCTGGGCATGGCCTCGCTGGCTGGCCTGCTTATCTGCACCCTCGGTGTTGCGCTTGGCGCGTTCCTCGCCAGGTTCAGGCGGATCGGGATCGCCGCCGAGCCGCTCGTGGGTGCCTTCGCAGCTTCCCCGATGGTTCTGGCCTATGCGCTCTTTCTGGTCTTCTTCGGCCGAAATTTCGTGGCGGCCGTGGCTTTCGCGGTGGTGGGCGGTCTCCCGCCCGTCATCCTGAAGACGAGGGAAGGTCTGTCCACGGTGCGCCCGGTATTCCTCAATGTCGGTCGCTCGCTCGGTATCTCAAGCCGCCAGATGTTCTTCAAGATCGAGCTGCCGGCGGCACTGCCGACGATCTTCACCGGCGTGCGGCTTGGCTTCGTCTTTGGCCTGATCCACCTAATCGCCTTCGAATTCCTTCTGAACTTCGGCGGACTGGGTGGTCTCGTGGCCGAACTGGCCGAACTCTACAACCCGCCCGCGACCATGGCCGCCATGCTCTTCGTGATCGGGTTGAGCGCAATGGTGTTCTTCGTGCTGGAGAGGGCTCAGCGATGGATTCGATAGCCCTAGACCGGCCCGGAGCCGGAAACGGCATGGCAAGGCCGGCCTATATGCAGGCGCTCATGGTGATCGCAGCGATCTTGCTGTGGGAAGTCCTGGCGCGATCGGGGATCTTCTATCACGGCGTCTTTCCCTCGATCCTCGTCATTCTGTCGGCGCTCGGCAGGCTGCTCGCCAGCGCAACCTTCTATTGGCACCTCGGCGTCACGGTGATGGAGGTCCTTCTGGCGCTCGCCATCGGCGGTGTCGTCGGCGGTGTTGTCGGCTTCCTCTTCGGCGTGTCGTCCTTCATGTCGCGGGCCTTCGAAAACTATGTCTACTATATTTCCGCCACGCCCAAGATCATCTTCTTCCCACTGGTGATCACCTGGTTCGGGATCGACAGCGGCTCGAAGATCGGGCTCGGTGCGATCGCTGCCTTCTTCCCGATGTGCCTGAACATCGCCACCGGCATCCGCGGCATCAATCCCATCTGGGTGCGCGCGGCCCGCTCCTACAGGGCGAGCTTCTGGCAGATGCTGTGGAAAGTCTATCTGCCGGGGACCAGGCCGGCCCTGCTGACGGCATTGCGGCTGGCGCTCGCAGTCACGTTGGTCAGCGTGCTGCTGGCCGAGACCAAGCTTGCCAAGAACGGGCTCGGTTTCCTCGTCGACGGCGCCTACAGCCGCTACGACATGCCGACCATGTACGCCTTGATACTTTTCATCTTCTGCGTGTCGGTTGGGATAAACTTGGCGCTGACACGATGGATAGGCGAGACGAGCCAGCAATCATTCGTATGAGAATGGAAAAAGGGAGGAGAATACCATGAAATACTTTGCAGCAATCGCGCTGGCCTTCGGGCTAGGCTCGGCAGGTGCGGCGCAGGCGCAGGAGACGATCAACGTCGCGGTGGGTTCCGGGGGAAATCTGGAATCCTGGATCGTCGAGATCGGCAAGCAAGGCGGCATCTTCGGGAAGCACGGCCTCAATCCCGATATCCGCTACACGCGCGGCGGCGGCGAGACGATCCAGGCTGTCGTCTCCGGCGGCGTCGAGATCGGCGCCACGATCGGCGGAATTGGCGTATTGAGCGCCTTCAAGAAGGGCGCGCCGATACGCGTGATCGGCTCATCGATCGTCGGTTCGGCGAACTACTGGTATGTGCGCGCCGATTCCAGCATCAAGGGCATTGATGATGTCGATGGCAAGAAGATCGGCTATTCGACGGTCGGTTCCGGCACCTATAATATGGGTGTCATCCTCATGAGCCAGTACGGCAAGAAGTTCGAGCATGTGGCGACGGGCGCTACGCCGGCCACCTTCACGCAAGTGATGACGGGCCAGGTGGATGTCGGCTTCGCCTACCCCGAGTTCGGGCAGGATGCACTGGCGAAAGGCGAGACACGCATCGTCTTCTACGACAACGATGTCGATCGCATCAAGAACCAGAGCCTGCGCTGGCTGGTCGCCAATGACTCGGTCAGCGACGAGGTCGTGACCAATTTCATGACCGCCTATACGGAGACCATCGACTGGATCTACAGCGGCGACAAAAAGCCCGTCGAAATATATGCCTCCCTGCTCGAGCAGCCGGTCGATGCCGCGCAGAACCTCATCGACAAATTCTGGCATCGTGAACTTTTCCGCGTGAACGAGATCGTCGGCCTCGACATCGTCATGGAGGATGCCGTTGCGGCCAAGGCCATCGACGCACCGCTCTCCCAGGAAGAAATCGACAAGCTCATCCGGCTGCCGCTCGGTGGCTGATTTTGCGAAGGACGCGGCCTGAGGTCGCGTCCTCCTCCAAGTCCCCTCAATCAACGACCTTGATCGTATCCTCTTGCTTGCCGACGCTTTTGTCGGTAAAAATCGTCTGACGAAAACGTCAGATGCAGATCGTGCCTGGAAGGAACAATTGGCGATGCATAAGGCTCAGACACAGACCCCCGAACAGGGCTACGGCAACCTGGATGAGCTTCTGCGCTCCAAGCCGGATCTGGTCGATCATTTCTACAACGACACCCTGGCGCCACACGCCAAGGCGCGTGCCGGGCTGACACCGGTTCCGCAGGAGCAGACTAACTGGGTCGATGAGCAGCGCGCCTGGCGCAATGCGGCAGTGCTGTTCGACCAGTCGCATCACATGCCGGAACTCTTCCTGCGGGGAAAGGACGCGATACGGCTTCTGTCACATGTCGGCGTCAACAGCTTCGAAAACTTCGTGCCGAACCGGGCCAAACAGTTCATTGCCTGCAATCATGAAGGCCAGGTGATCGGCGAAACGCTGATGTACTGCCATGCCGAAGATGACTTCGAGCTGGTCAGCGGCATGCCTCTCCTCAATTGGGTCGAATACAATGCCATCACCGGCGGTTATGAGGTTTCGATCGAGCGGGACAACCATACGGCCGGCAATCCCACCGGTCGGCGCGTGAAGTTCCGGTTCGGGCTGGATGGCCCTCATGCCGGAACGATCTTCAAGGAAGTTATCGAGGGCGACCTGCCAGACATCAAGTTTTTCTGGGCTGCGAAAGTGCGCATCGCCGGCTGCGAAGTGGTGGCGCTGCGCCACGGCATGGCGGGTCACAAGGGTGTGGAACTCTCCGGCCGCTACGAGGACGGGCCCATCGTGCGCGAAGCGATCCTCAAAGCGGGAGCGCCCTATGGCATCAAGGCTGGCGGTGCGGTCACCTATTTCAGCGCCACGGCCGAAAGCGCCTGGATGGCATCCCCATTTCCGGCAATCTTCACAAGCGAGAAGCTGCGCGACTATCGCCGCTGGCTACCCGCCAACACCTGGGAAGCCGGCGCGCAGTTGGGCGGCAGCTTCATTTCGCCGCGGCTTGAGGACTATTATGTTACGCCATGGGATTTGGGCGTCGAGAAGCGCATTGCCTTCGATCACGATTTCATCGGTCGCGCCGCTTTGGAGGAAATGGCGCAAAATCCCCGTCGTTGCCGGCGGACGCTGATCTGGAACGCCGAAGACGTCGGCCGCATCTTCACTTCGCTGCTCGAGCCCGGCCTGGCCTTCAAGTTGTTGCGCCTTCCTTATGCAGCCTATGCCTATCAGCAATATGATGCGGTCCGGGAGCCGAGCGGCCGGATCGTGGGAAACTCAACTTTCATTGGCTACACCGCAAACGAGCAGAAGATACTGTCCCTTGCTATGATGGATCTGGACCATGCGGAGCCTGGCACCGAATTGGTCCTGACTTGGGGCGAGCCTAACGGTGGCTCGCGAAAGCCGCAGGTCGAACGCCATCGTCAGACAGAGGTCCGCGTGACCGTCGCGCCGGCGCCCTACGCACAGACGGTTCGCGACATTAAGCTCGGTCGCATTTCTTAAAGCTATGCACCCGCGGCGTTCCGGCTTTGCCGGGACGTCCCAATTTTGGATAGTGGAGCATCCCTGGTTGCCTTTCGGGTGGCGCGGCGCGTCATTGGCGAAATCACGCATTGGACCAGATTGACGCCCGAAGCACTACAGATGTGGAGAAAACGACTGACCGCATTGCGCTCAGACGAACGAGGCGAAATCAACTGATGCGCGACGACACGCATCTTGTGCTCATTACCCGCTTGAATCGCTAAAAGGAGACGATGAGCAACCACCCCATAGGAGTCATTCGCTCGCGCCTAAATTTAGAGGGCTATGGCGTAGACGTAATTGTCATTTTCACCCGGTGTGGCGCGCCATTGTTTCCAAGCTTCCATCCAGACGGCGTCCCCGCCATACCTGACAAAGCCCGCCTCCACGCCACCTCCAATCATGTCGCCCTGACCGGGTCGCTTGCTCGCTTGAGTGGCGGTACATTGTGGCCGGCGTTGAGGAGGAAGAGCAGCGTGCGGTTTCCGCTGATGATTTGCAGGCCGATGATGGTGCAGGCGACTGCGATGAGCGGCAGCGCGAAAAAGGTGATGGGGAAAAGGTCCGCGCCATAATTGCCGAAGAAACGGCGGAAGACGATGCCGAGGAAATTGAACAGGATGGCGTGGCTGCAGAAAAGGACGAAGGCATAAGGCTCCAGCTTCCGGCACAGCGTGCCGAATGCCGTATGCCGTATCGCTCCCGTCAGCAGCCAGAAGCCGCCGGCCATGGTGATGCGCAGCAGAGTGTCCAGCGCAAGCCGCAGCGTGGGGTCCATCTCGCTCAGCAGGATCCGTTCGATCCGGATGGTGAGGAAGACCGCTACCATGACGGCGAGTCCCACCGTCAGCACCAGCGCGATGCGGTCGAGCTTGCGGCCATCGGTTCCGGCGATGCGCAGCCACATGCCTAGGCCGAAGAAGAGCAGGAGCTGCGGCCGCTGCATGATGAGAAGATCCTCGCCGAGCACCATGAAGGCGACAAGGGCGAGCATGGTGGTGATCGGGATCCGCTTCAATCCGACATATAGCAGGGGCGCGAACACGCAGCAGACGAAAAGATCCCGCAGGAACCACAAGGGCACGTCGAGCGGCCATTGCGTGAGGGCAAGCAGGGCATCGGCCATGCCCATCACGGAAAATTCCGGCATATCGTGCCAGTTGCCGCTGAGCAGGCCATAGAGGACCAGCAGCGCCAACATCAGAAGGTTCCAGGCGACCAGCGGCACAACGAGCGTGCGCGCCTTGGATCCGATCAGTTGCCAGGTGCCCGCTTTCATCAGGCTGGCAACGATGAAATAGCCCGAGACGATGCTGAGCAGCGAGACGGAACTGAGGCCCAGCAGCCGCGAAAAGATGAAATAGATGATGTCGAATACGCCGGCGTCGCGGTCATAGACGTTTTCGGCTATTCCCGGCTGGACGTGAACGAACATCATGAGGAAGATGCAGACGAAGCGCGCAATGCTCACGCGCTCGGATATGTCCGCCGGGACGCGGGACGTCGAGGCAGGTCTTGCAGAGTCGTTATCGGTCTTCAAGTTTCATCTCCTTGAAGGATGGGTTCGGTGCCGATATCCGGGCCTCACAAGGTGCGGCTTCAGGCGGCGGAACGAGGCCGGAGGGGCTGACCAAGGGCACGAAAGCAGGAGCCATAAGCTGCGGAATCAACCGATGCAGATCCGGCCGGCATGTGGCGAACGCCCGGAGGCGGGGGCGCGATGAAGGTGGCCGCACGTCTCTTTGGGCTGGGCGGTCGGGCCACCGGGAAACCGCGCGCGCGCCTGCGGCTCGAGCCCGGTGACACGCCCATTTATGCGATCGGCGACGTGCATGGCTGCCTGGGGGAATTGCAGGCGCTCGAACGGCATATCGAAGAGGATGCCCGCACCCTGCCCGGCCAGAAGCTGATCGTGATGCTGGGCGATTATGTCGACAGGGGGTCATCCTCGGCACAGGTCCTCAATCATCTGCTTGCGCCGGCGCCAGCCGGCTTCACGCGCATCTGCCTTGCCGGCAATCACGAGATCGCCATGCTCGACTATCTGGAAGGCCGCATCAGCCTGCAGTCATGGCTCGCCATGGGTGCGGAGCCGACGCTGTTTTCCTACGGCATCGACCACAGCCATCTGCGTGATCTCCACCGCAACGACAGAGAGGTCGACGAAGCCATCCGCGATGTCATCCCGGCCGCGCATCGGGCTTTCCTGCGCTCCCTGCCGATCCTGGTCGAGGCGGACAGATATGTCTTCGTCCATGCCGGCATTCGTCCCGGCGTGGAACTGGCCAGGCAGACCGACCATGACCTGGTCTTCATCCGGTCGGATTTTTTCGATCAAGCCCATCTGCTCACCCGCTATGTCGTGCATGGGCACACACCCGTCGAAGAGGCGAAGCGCGAGGGCATGCGGGTCAATCTCGACACCGGCGCCTTCTTCAGCGGAACGCTTTCGGGGCTGCGCATATGGCGCGGCAAGGGGCGCTACCTGACCAATTGAAGGCCGCTTGCCCGGTCGCCGTCTCGCCGCCGGTCTCATGCCTTCTCCATCCGGCCGGCCCTGCCCCCGGATGACACTTCCTCGATATAGTAGGAGCCGTAGCGGTCGAGATATTGTTCGGCGCCGCCGAGCTGGCCGTAGCGCGCGAGCTTCTTCATGTCGGTCTTGTTGAGCACGACGCCGAGCGTGCGCGCGGCGATCTGGCGTTCGGTCTGCAATATGGAGCGCACCAGCACGCGTGGCGTCGCGCCCCATTCGGCTACCATCACCATGCCATCGGCCAGCGGCGCGAAGGCCTTGGCATCGACCACCGGCCCCAGCGGCGGCAGGTCCACGACGACATAATCGAAGGAAGCGCGCATCTCCTCGAGCAGACCGGCCATGCCCGGCCCCGAAATCAGCTCGCTTGTATGCGACAGCCGCCTGCGCCCGACGGTGGGCAGGATGGTGAGCTGGGTCTTGCGGTCGGTCAGGCACGCATGGCGCCAATGCACCTCGCCGACGATCGCCTCCACCAGCCCCTTGTCCGGCAGCGGCAGGCTGCGGCTCAGCCCCGGATTGCGCAGGTCGGCGTCGATCAGCAGCGTCCTTGCGCCATTAGCCGCCAACAGGCCGGCGAAATTCGCCGCCACCGTCGTCTTGCCCTCTCGCGGCAGCACCGACACGAAGCCAATCACCTTGCTCGGGCTGTGATGCAGGACGATATCGCCGGCCAGCTTGACGTTGCGCAGCGTCTCGGCAAATGCCGAACTCGGCGCATTGATCGCCACGCGCAGCATGCGCGGCGTCACCGTGTCGGGGTTGGAGCGGGGCGTCTTCCCATCCTTGCCGCCGGCTTCGATCAGCCTGTTTTCGACCCGCGGCAGGTAGCCCAGAAAATTCACGCCGAGCACATCGCGAACCTCGTCGCCGGTGCGGAAGAAGCGCTCGCGGAACTCCTGCACCGCCGCGCCGGCCATGCCGGCAAACAGACCCAGCACCAGCGACAGGCCCAGCACCATACTCTTGCGCGGGCTGGAAGCGCTCGTCGGATCGTCGGCCTGCGAAATGACACGCGCCTGCGCGATCGGGAAGGACTGCTGCTGCGCGGCCTCCTCATAGCGCGCGAGGAATGCCTGGTAGAGCGTCGCCAGCGCCTGCGCCTTCTGTTCGAGGTTGCGCAGCTCGACCTGGTCCTTGCCGGTCATGGAATTCCGGCCGGAGAGATCCTGGACATTGGTCCGCAGGGAATCCTCGCGCGACTTCGCCACCTGATATTCGTTGTTGTAGCTTTCCGTCAGGCGCTGGAGCTCGGCGAAAATCTGCCGCGTTAGGTCGGCCTCCTCCCGCCGCAATGCGGTCGCCTGCGGATGGTCCTCACCGAAGCGGCTGGAAATGTCCTGCTCGCGCTTGGAAATGCTCAGATAGCGCGACTTCATCTCGTTGATGGCATTGGTATTATTGCCGCTGGTGCCCTTCTCGGCGGGGATGGTGGCGTTCCTGACGGCATTGTCCGGGCCGCTGTCCACGATGGCCTTGAACTGGTTGTAGCGGGCAAAGGCATTGGCCGTGTCGGCCTGCGCCAGGATGAGCTGGCTGTTGAGGTCGGAGAGCTGCTGTTCCGACATCAGCTCGCCGCGCGCCGCCGTCAGGCCCGATCTCGCCCGGAACTGCTCGACCGCCAGCGCCGCCGCCTGCGAGCTTTCGCGCAGGTCGTCCAGTCGCCCCTGCAGCCACACCGTGGCGCGCTGGGTGGCGTCGAAATTGGCGTCGAGATGGTCGGAGAGATAGGCATCCGCATAGGCGCGGGTGATCGCGCCGGCGAGCCGGGGATCATGGTTCTCGAAGGACAGGTCAATGACCAGGCTGCGCCCGACACGCTCCGCCTTCAGGCGCGACTGGAGCAAGGCGACGGCCTTGCCGATCCGGGCATTCTCGGCATTTGCGCCCGAGGATGCCGGCGGCGCGGAAGCCAGCCCGGCAAGCGACCTGACAGTCGCCTTGAGCCAGGCCTGCGGGGAGCGCGGCGGGTTGAGGAAGGCGTCGTTCTCGTGAAGCTTCTGGTCGATCACCACCGAGCGGGCAAGCCGGCTGGATTTGAGGATCTCGACCTCGCTCAGCACCATCGCATCCGCCTGCGGCCCGACGGGCGGCGAAGGCTTCTCCTCGGCGAACTTGGTCAGGTTGTCGTCGAGCAGGATGCGGGTGGAAGCTGTGTACTGGGACGGGGTGAAGGCAAGATAGAGCGCGCCCAACACGAGCCCCAGAACGGCAAACAGGCCGACCAGCCACATCTGCCGGCGCGCGGCGGCCAGCAGCATGTCGAGATCGATGAATCCGTCCGCCGCCGTGGCGGGCACCACAGCCCGGTTTTTCAATGGGAAGCTTCCGTGGTTCATGAACTTGCCTGCCAACCGCTTCATTGCGAGATACCGGCCGCGGCGGTGCGCCGCGGCCATTCGTTTGCGCCTTCGGCCTCAGGCCGCCTGCGAGCGACGCCTGCGGGAGGCGACCATCTTCTCGATCGGTTCGAGCACCGTGTCGCGGATGTCGTCGCGGGCGAGCGCGAAGGCGACATTCGCCTGGATGAACCCGTCCTTGGAGCCGCAGTCGAACATGCGCCCGTCAAACGGCGCGGCGAAGAATTTCTGGCTCTGCGCCAGCCGGCCCATGGCGTCGGTGAGCTGGATCTCGTTGCCGGCGCCGCGCTCCTGCGTGCCCAGAATGTCGAAGATGCCGGGTTGCAGCACATAGCGGCCATTGATGTAGTAATTGGACGGCGCGGCCTCGGGCGCTGGCTTCTCGACCATTTCGGTAATGGCGAAGCCGGAGCCCAGCCTGGCGCCCTTGCCGACAATGCCGTAGCTGCCGGTCTCCATCGGGTCGCATTGCTCGACGGCGACCACATTGCCACCGGTCTTGTTGTAGAGCTCCATGGCGGCGGAGAGGCAGCCTTTGTCGCCGAAGGAAACCATGTCGGGCAGCAACAGGGCGAAAGGCTCGTCGCCGACGATGTCGCGCGCGCACCAGACCGCGTGGCCGAGCCCATGGGGTGCCTGCTGGCGGGTGAAGCTGACCGTGCCCGGCATCGGCTGTAGCCGGCCAAGCGAAGCAAGCTGCTCTTTCTTGCCTGCGCGGGTCAGCGTGTCGAGCAGTTCGGGCTGGATGTCGAAATAGTCCTCGATCACATGCTTGTTGCGCCCGGTGACGAAGACGATGTGCTCGATGCCTGCCTCCAGCGCCTCGTCGACCGCATATTGCACGACCGGGCGATCGACCACGGTGAGCATTTCCTTGGGCATGGCTTTCGTTGCCGGGAGGAACCGCGTTCCGAGGCCCGCGACCGGAATCACCGCTTTTCTGACTTTTCTCATCGCTGCTTCCCTGTTCGAGTTCGGCCCCCGCCGAATTCGTCCATCACCGGCTCCGCGCCGGAGCGGCTGATGGCTGCAATGTCGCCGCCAGACGCCGCAGCCTGGCCGCGATCGGCATTCCGAGATGGCGGAGCGCCGCCGGATCGCGCAGCGCGGCACCGGCAGCCCGCAGCGGCGCGCGGTCCTTCAGATGGCGGACCAGAAGCAGGAAGGACGCGGCCTGCCGCAGGCTGCGGGTGCGCCGCGCCTGCGCGGCCTGTGCCTGCGGTTCCAGTTCATGGGCGCGCATGAAATCGGCATCCGCCTTCAGCATCGCTTCGACGTGATGCAGTTCCAGCACGCGCGAAATGGAGCCCCCGCGAATGTGATAGCTATAGCCGACGTGGGGCTCGACCACGCAAAGTCCGCCCCGCGCCAGCGTCTCGGCCAGCAGCATATAGTCTTCGCCGATGCGCAGGCTCTCGTCATAGCGCAAGCCTTCGCGCTGGAGGAAAGATCGCCGGAAGACCGGCTTGACATAGCCGAAGGAGAACCGGCTCTCGAACATGATGTTGCCGGCGATGAAATCGGCAAGGCCGAGCACGGGGCGAGCTTCGAGGGTAGCCGCATCGAACATGGCTTGCGGAACGGCAGCGTCCTCCTCCACCACTTCGAGATTGTCCACGGCGATCTGCGCATGCGCCGCCTCGGCGCGGTCGATCATACGCCGCAACCGGCCGGGATGCATGCTGTCGTCCGAATCGAGAATCGCGATCCAGCGACCGCGTGCGGCTTCCAGCCCGGCATTGCGCGCGCCGCCGGGGCCGCGATTTTCATCGAGCACGATCAGCCTGACCCCATGCGCGAAGGAGCGTGCGATTTCGACCGTGCGGTCGCTCGAACAATCGTCGACGACCACGACCTCCACGCTCACATCCTGCTGGGCCAGCGCGCTTTCGATGGCGCGGCCGATACCCTGTTCGGCATTGTAGGCGGCGATGACGAAGCTCACATCAGGCTGCATGGGACTGCTCGCTTACCGGTTCGTCGCCATAGAGGCGGATTTCGCGCAGGCCGAGCAGACCGCTGACCGCGCCGACATGCATCAGCCCCCGCAAGGCCTGCCGGTTGCGGCGATGGGGTATCGCGGCCAGGCCCAGCGCCGCACCGAAGCTGAACAGCGCCTTGGACGCTGCCAGCCCCGCTTGCGGCAGCCGCCGATGCTTCTGCGCCAGCAGCCGGCCGTGGGTCTGCCCCGAGCGGAACCGCCGCTTGGCCAGCCAGGCGAAGGAGGCACGCCCGGCAGTGACCGGCTCTTCCACGACGGCGCTAGGCGCATAGGCAATCCGGCCGCCGGCGCGATGGAGCTGCGCGAAATATTCGGTGTCCTCGCCCCCCGTGCGCCCGAGCGCCAGATTGAAGCGCCGGCCCGCGACATGGTCCGACGCCCGCCGCAGCAGCGCATTGCCGCTATAACCGGTGCGGATTTCGCCATCGACCTGCACAGGCGCGGTGGAGTGGAAATCGCCGCGCCGCATCCATGCCGGGGCGGAGGGCGAATAGATCGCCCGCACGGGACCCAGCACGGCATCGGCGCCGGTCGCTCTCGCTGCCTCGACCAGACTGGCCAGCCATTGCGGGGAGACGGTGGAATCGTCGTCGACGAAAGCGAGGAAATCGCCGCCCGCGGCATCGAGGCAGGTATTCCGGGCAAGCGAGATATTGGCCGCCGGACAATGGATATAGCGCAGGTCGAAAGGCAGGCCGGGCGATACCTTTTCCACCAGCTCGCGGGCGCTCGGCCATGTGTCGTTGTCGGCGACGATGACCCGCACCGTCAGCTCCCGCGGCAGGTCGAGCCCAGCCAGCGAACGCAATGTCTGCTCGAGATAGGAGCGGCGATAGGTGCATATGCAGATATCGACCAGCGTCTGGAAATCTTCGCTCATGACGCCTCCGCCCTGCGCTGTTTCCAGAATTGCGGCCGCCATGTCCTGAGATATTCCAGCCAGAAGCCGGTGGACCAGGCCAGATGCATGATCATGGCCGACACGCCGGCCAGCGGACCGTGAACGTCACGCCGACTCACCGCCAGCCAGGCGCCGTAGCCGATGCAGGCCGCCGCCCACAGGAATGCCGGGACGAGCGCGGAGGCGCTGAGCACGGCCAGCACCATCCCCGCCACCGCCGGCAGCACGAGCAGCGGAAGCGCTTGCCGTGGCTTGAGCTGCCCGCCATGCTTGAGCAGGTTCCGGGCGCGGCCACGGCCATAGCCGAGATATTGGCGGAACAAGGCGCGCGGCGTCGCGCGCGGATAGTAGGTCATGACGGTCTTGTCGGTCATCCAGATGCGATAGCCGGCGGCGACGAGTCGGTGGTCGAGCTCCGCATCCTCATTGTGGCTGAAGCTTTCGTCATAGCCGCCCACGGCGCGGAACGCGTCCACACGCATCAGGGCGTGGTGGCCGTGGTCGGTCCAATGGCCCGGCGCGCCTTCGCGGTGGGGCGAGCCGCCATTGCCCAGCTTGGAATTCTGCGCCATGGCCGCCGCCTTCTGGAATGGGCCGAAGCCGACCGTGGCCATCGACACCACGACCGAATCCGCGCCGGTAGCCTGCGCCTCCTCCAGCAGCCGCTCGCAATAATCGTCCGGATAGCCGCCATGGGCATCGATACGGATGAAACAGTCGGCCTCGTGGCCGAACTCGGCCACGGCGAGATTGATCGCCGCGCTTTGCAGGCGGCGTTCATTGTCGAGAAGCACAATGCAGGGCTCAGCCGAAGCGATCTCGCGCACCGTCGCGCGCGTGCCGTCGGTGCTGCCGCCATCAGCCACCACGATCTTCATGCCGAGCCGCGTAGCCGGCTCCAGCAGCTGGTCGAGCAGATCGCCGATATGGTCGACCTCGTTGAGGCAGGGGATGACGATCATGCAACGGGTCCCGCTTGCCGGCCGGGCGCGGTTTTCTTCGCTCATGCGGCCACCTCCACCGGCACGTCCCGGTATCCGCCGCCCGCGACGTGGGTGAGGCGTTCGACCAGCCGGCGGCATTCGGCGGGGCCGCAAACCCATGTGCTGTCGTCCAGCGCCGCAACCGCATCGCGCCTCGCTTCGAATTCGGTTGCGCTCATGCCTGAAAGCAATGCAGTGAGCTTCTCCACCCGCGGCTCGTCGAGCAGCAAGCCGATGCGACGCTCGGCAAGGAAGCGGGCGGTTTCCGTGCCCTTCATCGCCAGCGGCACCGCGCCATGGCGGCAGCCTTCATAGAGCCGGTTCGGCAGCAGCCAGCTGGAATTCATGCCCTCTTCGAAGAAGTCGATGGCCCAGGAGAAGTGAACGTCGCCATAGATGGCGGAAAGATCGTCGGGATTGCGATATGCGCCCTCGAAACGCATATGCGGCTCGGCGGCGACGAAACCGTCGAAATCATCGAACTCGACATGAGCGGGCCTGCCGCGCAGCACGGCCTCGAAACGGCCGTCCATGGCGCGCGTGAACTCCGCCAGCAGCTTCAGCGAGCGGGCGCAGCGCAGCGCGCCGAACCAGCCGATGCGCCATGGCTCGCCCTGTTTGGGCCGCGGCGCGGGACGGGATGCGCCTTCAGCGTCGGCAAGTTCCAGCATCTTGTTCTGCAGCAGCAGCACCGGCGCACGCGACTGGCCTCGCGCCTCGAAATAGTCCCGTATGAAAGCCGGCGAACTGGTCACCAGAAGTGCCGCATCGCGGCCAAGGAACCTTTCGGCGCCCCGCATGGACCGCGAAACCCCGCCCCGTCCCAGCAGCAGGCGGTGTATGTCGAGACATTCATAGACGATGGGGATATGTGCGCCGAACATGGCGCGGGCCCTTTTGGCGAGCGCCAGCATTTCCAGATTGCGGCCGATGACGATGTCGGGCCTGTCGACGCCCTTCAGCCTTGCGCCGAGCGACAGCGCGGCCCCGGCCACCGCAATCAAACGCTGGCCGAAGGCGCGGTCGCCGGTCACGCCGAGATCGATCGGCGCGACGCCGGCGAAACGGGGCACGGCTTCGCGCCGCCGGAAGCCGGCCAGGGTGACGCGCGCGCCGCCGGCCTGCAGCATCGCGACACGCCGGCCCACCGCCGGGTCGCAAAGATCATGGACCAGGTACAGGACATGCAACATGGTTTCGTTCACCGATGACTGTGGCGGCCCGCCGGGGCGCCGTTCTTCATCGGACACCCTGTTTCAGCTTACAGACGATCGATTCGGGAAACTGGCAGTCATCTCCCGGCGCGGTGTAGGACACGCGCTCCACCTCCGCGGCGATGGGCGCGCCCGGATCCTCGAACGGCCCCATCCACGATGTCAGTATGTCGCTGCCCCACAGGCTGATGAATATTTTGGAGGCGTGGCTGGGCAGCTTGTCCGCCTCGGTGGCCTCGTCGACGAGAACCCCGTCGACATACCAGGCGATGCGCCCCTCCTCCCACACGAAGGCGTAGTCGTGGAAATCCTTGTCGGCGCCGCCGGTCACCTCAACCAGCTTGGCGCTGCCGACGCTCTTGGCGTTGACATATTGGTTGACCTGAACCTTCGAGGGATCCTTGCCCAGCACCTCGAAATCGATCTCGTCGTGAGGCTGCTTGTCGACCGGGCCGATATAGCTGAAGAAGCCGGTATTGAGGCCGGAACCGGCGGCGGCCTTCATGCGCACCTCGAAGGTGCCATAGCCGTAGCGCTCCTTCGTCTGCACCTCGCCGCAGACATAGTTGCGCTCCTTATAGTCCTCCTTGGCGAAGCCGATCTTCAGCTTGCCGTCCGCGACGCTCACCTGCCTGGCCGACCAGGTGCAGTTCTGGTGGTCGCCATTCGACCATCCGTCGGAAATGTACCAGCGCTGCCGGTCGAGCTTGTCGAAATCCTCCACGAAGGACTTGGCCGACACCTTCCCGGCATTCTGCGCCTGCGCAGGCACCGGCGCGGCAGACAGGACCAGCGCGCCCGACAGGAGGTGGATTGCGGGGTTCCGCAGCAGCGTTTTCAACATCGTTGCCGTCCTACTTTCTGTTCAGGCCCCGTCGGGACCAGCTTCAATTTCGAGCGAATGTTGCAACGCACATAGACCGGGCAGGCGGATGGTAATGTGGCACTCCTCCGCATTTCCGGGAAAAGGCCGATAACTTTTTATGAGCGCGGGTTATGCCTCCGCCGCCCGCCATCCGCAGGGCATCGGCCACTGCCACGTTTTCAAAGGAACATCCGGCCGGACCATCCAACCGGCGCGGTAACGAAAGCGGTTTCCCTTACCGGTTCGTCGGCACGGGCAGCGCGTTGCGCTGCTGGAGGAGCCCAAGCAGCTTGCGCAGAAGTGCCCGCTCGGTCACCGCAAGCAGGAGACCGTAGATGACGGCGCCGGCGGCCGCTCCCACCGCCACCTGCGACAGCGCGTTCCACCAGAGGCCGCCCGGCAGATCGGCCCCCACGTGATCGAGCAGGTAGCGCACCGCGACCGCCATGATGATGGCGGCGACCATCGGTCGGGTCATCACATAGAAGCTGGAGAAGAATGCCGTGCCATTGGTGCGGAAGACGGCCCAGGAATAGAAGACCAGCGTGATCGCATTGGCGATGCACAGCCATATCATCGCGGCATGGAGGCCGCCGGTCATGGCGCCATAGCTGACCAGCCCGAAAACAAGCCCCGCGCGCAGCATCGCCACCCACCACAGCACGTCGGACCGGCCTGCTCCCTTGAGGAAGGGGATATAGGTGCTGCAGGGCGACATGATGCCCTTGGACACCGCAAGCAGGCCGAGCACCGGCCAGGCATGTACCCATTGCGGGCCGAAGATCAGGAACATGCCGGGTTCCGCCACCGCCCACAGACCGAACATCATCGGCGCCAGCGCCACGGTGGTGACCTGCGTGCTGAGCATCAGCGCATCCGTGCGGCGGCGCGGGTCGTCGTTCATGTGGCTGAAGACAGGAAACAACACCCCCATCAGCCCTGCCAGCAGCACCTGGTTGGGGATGCTGGAAAAGCGGTTGGCGGCCGAATAGGCGCCGGCATCGGCGAGGCCCAGATGCCGCGACACCACCACCAGCGGCGACTGGAAGGTGATGAAGTTGAAGATTTCCGAGCCCATGATGCCGAGGCTGTACCGGGTCAGCGCACCGACCTTGGCCAGCGAGAGGACGAATCGCGGCCGGTAGCCGGTGGCGTGGAAAAGACCGCCCAGCCGCAAGATGGCGGACACGAAGAGTTGCGCCACCAGCGCCCAGACGCCGAAGCCCAGCAAGGCGAGCGCAACGGCCGTCAGGGCACCGATCGATTCGGAAAACACGCTCCAGCCGGCGTCCTTGCGGAACTCCATGCGCCGCGCCAGCAGGGAATAGGCGACATCGCCGCAGAGTTGCAGCGGCACCAGCAGCGCCATGACCTTGAGCAGGTAGGCCGCCTCCTCCGCCCCCAGCCAGCCGGCGAAGGGAGAAGCCCAGACATAGATGCAGCCGGCCATCGCCAACGCGACCACGAGATTGACCCAGAAGACGGAGTGAACCGTCTCGGCGTCCTCCTCCCGTTCCAGGATGAGAGACGCCGAAAGCCCCGCGCTGCCGATCATGGTGAGGAACATCACCACTGTCTGGGCGACGGCGACGACGCCGAATTCCTCCGGGCTGAGGAGCCGCGCGAGGATCGGGACGGTGACAAATTTCAGCCCGAATGTGCTGGTCTTGGAAAGCACGCTCCAGCCCACGCTGTTTGTCACGGTTCTTAGATTAACTGTCGTTGGCATGGACGAGCGCCGTTCCTTTCGAGATCGGATCCTGTTCGTCAGCGAGCCCTGCGGGGGGCAACGACTGGAATTCCACGGGGTCCGAGCGGTCCCCTAGACTGCTGAAGGCGCGAAAAAATGACGAAATGCACTGTCATCATCCCTTACTATCAGCGAGAGCCCGGAATCCTCGCCCGCGCGCTGCGGTCCGTGCTTGCGCAAACCCACACAGATCTCGATGTGATCGTCGTCGACGATGCTTCGCCACTGCCCGCCGCGCACGATCTGGAGCAGTTTTCCCTCGATGAGCGGGCGCGGATTACCGTTATAAAACAACCGAATTCCGGTCCCGGCGGAGCGCGCAACATGGGGCTCGACCATGTGCCGGCCGACAGCCCCTATGCCGCCTTCCTCGATTCCGACGATGAGTGGATGCCCGACCATCTGAAGAACGCCGTGGCCGCGATGTCACTTTTTGATGCCGACTGTTACTGGGCGTCCATCGGCGGCGGGGAGGAATTCTACTATCATTTCGGCGTCGCCGACCTTGCGGGCACCACCGAAATGCTGAGGCTGAGCGACGCCCCCCCCATCGTCGAGCTTCCGGACCTCGCCGGCACCATGCTGCGGAACTGGAGCTTCCTGCACCTGTCTTCCATGGTCATCGGCGCGAACCTCATTCGCAATGTCCGCTTCGAGGCCTCGCTCAGGCTGGCCGCCGAGGACGTGCTTTTCTTCTATGACTGCGTGCGCAATGCGGCGCGCACCATCCTGTCGGAAAAGATCGGCGCGGTGCGCGGCGAAGGCATCAATATCTTCCACGGCATGGACAGCGATTCGCCGCTGTTCCTGAAGCAGCAGTTCAACACCTGGGTGGCGCTGGATCATCTGGAAAGCCGCATTCCCCACCGCGCCGCGGACCGGGCCTCGATCGAGTCCTACAAGCAGACCGCGCGCAACCAGGCGCTCTGGGGGCAGGCGCGCCTGGTGAAGGCGCGCAGGGCGCCGCAGCTGAAGCAGCTTGCGCAATGGGCATGGCGCGATCCGAAAATATTGCGCAGCGCCGTCCGGCTCGCCGTCGGCAAGATATCGCGGTAGGAGGCTAAAATGCAGCCCTTCCACTGGGAATCGGCCCGCGGCAATTTCGGTGACGACCTCAATCTCTGGCTCTGGGATTTCCTGCTGCCCGGCCTGCGCGACGTCCATCCCGACACGCTTCTGGTCGGGGTCGGCACGGTGCTCAACGACGCGCTCCTGCCTGAGCAGGTGAAGAAACTCGTCGTCGGCAGCGGCTTCGGCTACGGCCAAGCGCCGAATGTCGCCGACGCGACTGAATGGGACATACGCGCCGTCCGCGGACCGCTGACGGCGCAAAGACTGGGTCTCGACGCGCGGCTCGGCATCGTCGATCCGGCCGTGATGGTGGCGGAGATGCCGGAATTTCGCGAGCTGCCGAAAAGCGGCGACGCGATCTTCGTGCCGCATTGGGAATCAACCGTCGGCGGTATCTGGCCGCTGGTATGCCAGGAGGCCGGCCTGACCTATGTCGACCCCTGTGGCGAGGCGAAAGGCGTGATCGGCAGGATCGCCCGCGCCGAACTGGTGGTCGCCGAATCGATGCATGCCGCCATCCTGGCCGATGCGTTTCGTGTGCCCTGGGTGGCGGTGACGACCTCGCAGAGCATCAACAGCTTCAAATGGCAGGATTGGGCGGCCTCGCTCGGCCTGCGCTACGCGCCGCGGCAGGTGCCGATCTCCTCGCGGGCCGAGGCTATCACCAAGGGCGCACGCTTCTGGGGGATCAGCTTCGAGGGCCGCTCGCATATGCCCGAAGCCCATCGCGGCCCGGAGGCATCGGACACGATGCTCATGGAGCGGCAGGAGGAGCCGTCGTCGGCGCTGCGCTCCACGGTGAAGAAGCTGCTCGCCGCGCCCTCCATCCTGGCGCTGCGGCAGGCGCGCAGGGCCGAACCGCAGCTCAGCGCCGATGGTGCGCTTGCCGACAGGAAGGATCGCTTCCGCGAGGTTCTCGCCGGCATCGTGAAGGATTATTTCTGAGCCGTAACCCGCGCCGGAAGCAGGTAGCGATGAGGCATCGGGGCCGGTTCCCCGCCCCGCCGGGCGCGGAACGCTCCCAGCTTGTCGGCCGCCACGCCGCCGATGATCGCCGGCAGGGCCGAAGGGCGGGCCAACGCTCCCAGACCGGCGCGCAACAAGCCGCTGTCGGCCTTCCGGTCGAGAAAATGACGCAGTTCGTAGCGGCCGCGTATGTGGCGTTCGTGGCGCATGAGCGCCGCGCGCGTGGCGTCGGGCATGAGAGCTGATTCCAGCATGGCGCGGTCGGCCTCATAGAGGCTCTTCAGGTCGTTCGTGCGGTGTCGCCCGCTCAGCGAATCGGCGCGCACCACCGCGCCATAGCCGCACCCATGCACGATCTTGTAGCGCGCACCCTTGAGCAGCGCCCGCGCGTAGAGGTCGTAATCCTCGCCGAGGCGCAGGTCTTCACGGTAGCGCAGGCCATGCAGGTCGAGAAAGGCACGCCGCATCACCGGCTTCAGGAAGCCGATTTCCCCACGCGAGGCGCCGCGTCGGGAAATATTGCCGTCGATAAAGGCCTCTATATCGAGGAATCGAGGCGCTGCCTCGAAACGGGGCACCTCCGGCGCGCCGTGAAACGCATTGCGCTCATCAATGAAGACGATGTTGTCGGCGACGAAGTCCCAGTCCTGCCCGTCCAGCATCGCGTCGAACCGGCCGCGCAGGAAGAAATCGTCGGCATCGAGTATGGCGATGAGAGGCGCGCGGCTGTCGGCGATGGCCCGGTTCCGGGCATGGGCCGGGCCGCGATTGCGGTCGAGGCGGATGATGCGGAGGCGGCCGCTGCCATCGTCGGCGGCAAGGGAAGCTTCGGCGGTTGCGTCGGTCGAGCCGTCATCCACCACCACAACCTCGCCGACCCGCATCTCCCGCAAAGCGGATGCGACGGCGCGCGAGATCGTCGCCTGCGCATTTCTGGCCGCGATGATCACGCAGACTGGGGAAGGTGACATGCCGGGCTCCTGCTTGCATCCAGATGGCCGCATCGTTGCAGCCGCGATAGCCCCTGCCCGCCGATGACCGGCGCGTGCCCATTCCCAGTTTCACAAGGCGATTTGATGACAGGTGAAAGTCCGGCGAACCTGCAACGATCCTCGTCAGGGCAGGCGGGAGCGTCCGACGCCGGGCAAGGGTGGCCCGCTTTTGCGCTCTTTCTGGCTCGCTTCCGCGACGGCGCTCTTGCCCGCGGATGTGCTGTCCCCCTGCTTTCCGGACGCGGGGGAGCGCCAGACCATAACCAATATGGCCAGGAAATAGCCGAGTTGGATCAGCACGCCGCAAAGAAGCGTATTGATGAAGGTCGTCCAGATGGATTGGGTCAGCACGTAATTCGCAATCGCAAAGACGATCATCGCGATGACGAAGCCACGGAGGAACAGCGGAAACGACATGCCGTGCTGCGGGGCTGTAGTTCCTTTACGCAAATCGCACTCCCCCAAGCCGGGCGGAGATCAACTTGTCAGCGGCATATTCAGACTCGCCAGTTCAGGATCTGAAGCCTCTTAATTCCGTTCGCCCGTGCATTGAGCAATATAAGATCACTCACAATCGGGCGCAACACGACTGGCAGAGCAGGCACTTCAATGCCTGACCATCGATTCTGGCCCGCGCGGATTGTGCCGTGCAAAACGGCTCTTTCCCAAGCTCTGGGGCCTCACCCGAACGGCCCGTAAATCACCCGTTCTGCTTAAAAACAGAATCGCACACACCTATTAAATCGAAACTATTCGAATCATATCGATTTCGATACGTGATTATATTTCCTATTTTGCTCGATATATATTTTAACAATTGAGCTTTCACGCAGAATTTTATTTTGGTAAATTCAGATTAATCTCAAAAAATTTCCGTCGTTTATAAAATATTACTCGCCGATCGAAGCGATGATCGAAATTCATCACAAACACGACATATCCAGCGGACAATTGTCTTCCCGCTGCAGCGCAGCATTCAACGCAGATTTTTCGCGGAGAAACAGACCATGCGGTACGCCGTCAGATTGGCCAGCAGATTCTCGCGCCGCCCCCAGGTCGGGGCTCCTCCCGTCATCGGAGGAACCTTCAAGCGCGGTTTCGACATTGTCGGCGCGCTCCTCGGCATCGTTGTGATCAGCCCGCTGCTGCTGATGCTGGCGGCACTGGTGAAATTCTCCGATGGCGGCAGCGTGGTCTACGGCCACCGGCGCATCGGGCATAATGGCGCGCTGTTCCGGTGCTGGAAGTTCCGCACCATGGTGCCGGACAGCGACGCGGTGCTGGCCGCGCATCTGGCTGCCAATCCGCGCGCCCGGGAAGAATGGGAGGCAACCCGTAAATTGCAGGACGATCCGCGCATCACCCGCGTCGGTGCGGTGCTGCGCAAGCTGTCGCTCGACGAACTGCCCCAGATCGTCAACATCCTGCGCGGCGAGATGAGTTTCGTCGGCCCCCGGCCCGTGGTGAAGGACGAGCTGAAATTCTACGGCAACGCCGTCACCTTCTACCTGCGTTCGCGCCCCGGACTGACGGGCCTGTGGCAGGTCAGTGGCCGCAATGACGTGTCCTACGGCACCCGCGTCGTCCTCGACCGGCACTATGTCGAGAACTGGTCGTTCGTGTCCGACCTGCGGATCCTCGTGCGGACCGTTCCGGCGGTGATTTCCTCGCGCGGATGCTATTGAGCCCGGCGGCAAGCGCGCAACGAAAGGAAGGTGGATCCTTGAAGACCGTCCGTTTCGCCCCCTCGTCGCTCCAAAGCCTGATCGGCGCGGTTCTCCTGCTGCTTTCGACGCTGGCGGCGCTCGCCATGCCGGCGGCGGCCGATGACGGCTACAGGCTGGACACGATGGACCGGCTGAATGTGCGCATCGCCGAATGGCAGAGCGCGGAAGGCGCGCTGCGCGACTGGTCGATCCTGAACGGCAATTATGTCGTCGGCCCCTCGGGCAGCATTTCCATGCCCTTTGTCGGCGAACTGGCCGCCCGCGACCGGACCACGGGGGAACTGGCCTCGGCCATAGGCGAACAGCTCCAGCAGAAGCTCGGCCTGTCCGACCGTCCCGAGGCGTCGGTGGAGATCGCCGAGTTCAGGCCGGTCTTCGTTGCCGGCGACGTGGAGACGCCGGGCAAATATCCGTTCGATCCGCAACTCACCGTCCTGAAGGCCGTCAGCCTCGCCGGCGGCCTGCGCCGCGAACCGGCCGGCCTCGGCGGCCCGCGCGACTTCGTCAGCGCGCAGGGAAATTACGACGTGCTGGTGGCGCAGCGAAACGGCCTGCTCGCCCGCCGCGCGCGCCTTGTCGCCGAAGCCGAGGGCAAGGCCGAAATCCAGTTTCCCGACGAGCTCGGCAAGAGCGAGGGCGGACGCAAGCTGATGAATGACGAGAAGGCCCTGATGGCCGCGCGCGAGAAGCGCCTGCGGCTTCAGCTCTCGGGGCTGGACGACCTCAAGAAGCTGCTCGAGTCGGAGATCGAATCGCTGCAGCAGAAGATCACCATGCAGAACCGGCAGCTCGAACTGGCCCGCACAGAACTGGAGAGCATCGGCAATCTGCAGGAGAAGGGGCTGGTGGTGAACCAGCGCATCCTGACGCTGGAACAGAGCAATGCCGAGCTCGGGGGCAAGATTCTCGACATGGAAACGGCGAGCCTGCGCGCCAAGCAGGACATCGCCAAGGCGACCCAGGACGCCACCAGCCTCCAGAACGACCGCGAAACGGAGATCGCGCAGAGCCGCCAGCAGACCGAAACCGACCTCAACCAGATCGACGTGAAGATGAGCATGTATGCGGGGCTGATGACCGAGGCGCTCGGCAGGGCGCCGCAGGCCGCCGCTGCTGCTGCCTCCGCCACGGATTCCGCGCCGACAATAAGCTACACGATCGTGCGCAGCACGAACGGCAAGTCCGCCGAGACCGCGGCGCAGGAAGGCACACCCGTGCTCCCGGGAGACGTGATCAAGGTCGAAGTCACCGTGCCGCAGGTCACGTCCAACTGAAGCCGGCCGCGCGACGGGCGGGCGTCGCCTGCGAGCGGAGTTCGAGATGAAGATCCCAAAGGCCCTTCTGGTCGATCCCGACCGCAATACAGTCTATGGCTGCATCGCGGTCGCGCTCTCCATCTTCGTCTTCGCCTATTCGACGCGGTTCGGCCAGGTCGCCATCCTGGCCTATTATGCCTGCTGGCTGCCGCTTTTGCTGGTGGATCGCCATCGCGTGCTTCACCAGTCCTGGCGCTTCGGCTGGATTCTGGCTTTCGCGATCGTCGCCTGCCTTTCGGTTTTCTGGTCGGCAGCACCTTCGGTCACGGCGCGCGCGAGCGTACAGCTTTTCACGCATGTGATCTGCGCGCTGATCGCGGCGCGCACGGTCAGCATGCCCACCTTATGCCGGGGCGCGATCCTCGGCATCGGCGCGGTGCTCGTCTATTCCTTCGCCTTCGGGCAGTATAATTACGATCCGCTCGACGGAAGCTACAGCTTCGTCGGCGCCTTTTCGTCGAAGAACCAGATCGGGCTCTACGCCTCGCTCGGCATCTATTTCGCCTTTTCCAGCCTTTTCATCCTGCGCGAACGCGCGGTCTGGCGGCTCATGGCCCTCGCCTGCGGCGCGGTCTCGGCCGTGGCGCTGGCGCGGGCACAGTCCGCCACCTCTGTCCTGGCGATCGCGGCGACGCTGGCGGTGATCGCCTGCCTGCTCGTGGCCATGAAGTTCCCGCCCTCGATCCGCAAGGGCGCGCTGGTGGCCGCTTCGATGATGGCGCTCGTCGCGGCCTTCGCAGCCACCAATCTCGGCGTGTTCGATGCGGTGCTCGGTGCTTTCGGCAAGGATTCGACGCTGACGGGCCGCACCTATCTCTGGTCGCAAGGCTGGGCGGCCGCAACCCAGGCGCCCGTCTTCGGCGTCGGCTATCAGGCCTATTGGGTCCAGGGCTTTTCCGACGCCGAGCGCTTGTGGGAGGAGTTCTATATCGGCTCGCGCAGCGGCTTCCACTTCCACAACACCTATATCGCAGTGCTGGTGGAGCTGGGAACCGTCGGGCTGCTTCTCATCGCCCTGCCATTGCTGCGTGTCCCGCTCGGTTTCCTCCTGCGGCTGGCAAGCGCAGGCCGCGACCCCGCCGCGCTGGTCGCATTCGGCATCGGCTGGATGTTCCTCATCCGCTCCTTCGTCGAGGTGGACGTCATCAATCCCTATGTGGTGGGCAGTTTCCTGCTTTACTACACGGCCGGGCTGCTGGCTTCGCCCCGGCGCGATCCATTTGCGACGGCTGGCCGCCAGAGCTCCGAGATGCGAGCCGCCGCGTGAACAGGCTGTTCGGCGTGCAATATCTCCGGGCGGTTGCCGCGCTTGGCGTGGTCGTCTTCCATGCCGCCGAGCGGGCCGGCGGCCACTTCGTCATCGGTGCGGCGGGGGTGGACGTGTTCTTCGTCGTCAGCGGCTTCATCATGTGGGTGATCGCCGAAATCCGCCAGCCCTCGCCCGCCACGTTCCTGCGCGACCGGATCGAGCGCATCGCGCCGGCCTATTGGCTTGCGACCGGCGTGATGGTGTTCGGCGGGCTGGCGGGCCTGTTTCCCAATATGCGGCTCACCGTCCTGCATGTTTTCGGCTCGCTGGCCTTCCTGCCGCACCGGTCGCCCAGCGACGGGCAGATCTGGCCGGTGCTGGTACAGGGCTGGACGCTGAATTACGAGATGTTCTTCTACGCCGCCTTTGCCCTGCTGCTGCCGCTCGCGGGCAGCAGGCGCCTGCCGGCCCTTGCATGCCTCCTTGCAAGCCTGGTCGCGGTCGGGCTTGTGTTCCAGCCGCAGGAACCGCTCCTCAAGACCTATACCAGCCCGCTTCTGCTCGAATTTCTCATGGGATGCGTCATCGGCAAATTATGGCTGGCGGGCAGGATGCCGCCGGCCGCCGCCGGGGTCGCGCTTATCGTCGCGGCAGTCGCGGGATTTGCCTTTGTCGGCATCACCTATGTGGGGTTCAACGCCTTCGTGCTGGGGCCACTGGCAAGCGCCCTCCTGATCGGCGTGCTCGCGCTGGAAAGGAGCCGGCTCGTGCCCCGCTTCGCCACCGCCGGTTATTTCGGCGACGCCTCCTATTCGATCTATCTGTGGCACACGATGGCGATCTCGGTGGTCGCCAAGCTTGGCGGCCTGCTCGCTTGGCCGCCATCCGTCACCTTTGCCCTGGCCGTGGTCTGCGGCACCGCCGTGGGGCTCGCGGCCTACGAAATGCTGGAAAAGCCCATCGCCGCATTTCTCAAACTGCGCAGGGTCGCAGCCTGAAACCTGCCGCCAGCAGCCGGCAAGCACACGATCTTCGAGATCAAATGCACGTGATATCGCGCTTTCCGCAGTGAGCGGACCGTAGCTGCCATATCACGGCGCGAATTGACGCCCTAACATCGCTTCGGGAGGCAACCCATGACGCTTTTTCTTCTGGCCTATATCGGCGGCATATTGACGATCATCAGCCCCTGCATCCTGCCGGTGCTGCCTTTCGTCTTCGCCCGGGCCGACAAGCCTTTCATCCGCAGCGGCCTGCCCATGCTTGCCGGCATGGCGGTCACCTTTGCGCTCGTCGCCAGCCTGGCGGCCGTCGCCGGCGGCTGGGCGGTCGAGGCCAATCGCTGGGGCCGCATCGCGGCGATGGCGCTGCTGGCCTTCTTCGGCATCACGCTGTTGTTTCCGCAACTGGCGGCGCGCCTGACCCAGCCGCTGGTTGATCTGGGCGCGTGGCTGTCGCAATCGGCCGACAAAGCGGGAGATTCCGGCACGTTCGGCAGTTCGCTGCTGCTCGGCGTGGCCACCGGCCTGCTATGGGCGCCCTGCGCCGGGCCGGTGCTCGGCCTTATCCTGACCGGTGCGGCGCTCAACGGCGCCAATGCGCAGACCTCCCTGCTTCTCGTCGCCTATGCCGCTGGTGCCGCAACCTCGCTGGCCTTGGCGCTGCTGGCCGGCGGCCGGATCTTCGCGGCCATGAAACGTTCGCTCGGCGCGGGTGAATGGGTCAGGCGCGGGCTTGGCGTGGCGGTATTGGCCGCGGTGGTGGCGATTTCGCTCGGTCTCGACACCGGCTTTCTGACACGGGTCTCGCTTGCCAGCACCAATGCGGTCGAGCAGGGACTGATCGACCGTCTCGGTGGCGAAGACCAACCCCCGGTCGCCATGAGCGGCGCCGGCCCAGCCATGATGTCCGGTGGACCGGCGATGACGGGTGGCGGTGCCATGACCGGCGGCCCGGCGATGATGACCGGCGGGCCTGCCATGATGACGGGCGGTCCCGCCATGATGGCGGCGAAGCCGCAAGCGGCGGCAGGCGACCTGCCGGTCGAGGGCGGCATGCCGCCCCTGACCGGCGCGGTGGAATGGCTGAACTCGCCGCCGCTGACCGCCGAAGGCTTGCGCGGCAAGGTGGTCCTGGTCGATTTCTGGACCTATTCCTGCATCAACTGCCTGCGGGCCATTCCCTATGTCCGCGCCTGGGCGGAAAAGTACAAGGACCAGGGTCTCGTGGTGATCGGCGTCCATACGCCCGAATTCGCCTTCGAGAAGCGCATCGACAATGTGCGCGGCGCGGCGGCCGATCTCGACATCGCCTATCCGGTGGCCGTCGACAACGACTATGCGATCTGGCGCGCCTTCAACAACCGCTACTGGCCGGCACACTATTTCATCGATGCCGAGGGACGCATCCGGCACCATCATTTCGGCGAGGGCGGCTATGAACAGTCCGAACGCGTGATCCAGAAGCTGCTCGCCGAAGCAGGCGCGAAGACCGTTTCGGACGGCGTCGTCAGCGTCGATGCTACCGGCGCGCAGGCCGCCTCCAACATGGCCGATGTGCTCTCGCCCGAGACCTATCTCGGCTATGCCCGCGCGGAAAACTTCGTCTCGCCCGGCGGCGTCGTGCAGGACCGGAGCCACGCTTACGCCGCCGGCGACCCGCGCCGCAACGAATGGGGCTTTGCCGGGAACTGGACGGTCGGCGACGAGCATGCCAGCCTGGACAGCGCCGATGGCGGCATCGTCTACCGCTTCCACGCGCGCGACCTGCATCTCGTGCTCGGCCCTGCGGCTGACGGCAAGCCGGTCCGCTTCCGCGTCACCATCGACGGCAAGGCGCCCGGCGCGGATCATGGCGTCGATGTCGACGCCGAGGGTCTCGGCACGGTGACCGGGCAGCGGCTCTACCAACTCGTCCGGCAGAAGGGCGAGATCGGCGACCATACGTTCGAGATCCGTTTTCTCGATCCCGGCGTGCAAGCCTACGCATTCACATTCGGCTGATCCCTTGCGGAGAGATGCAATGAAACAGAACTGTTCGACCACTTCTATTAGCCGGCAAATTTTCCTTTTGGCGATGTTGGCGCTGCCTGCCGGGCTGTTCGCCCAGCCTTCCGCCGCGCAGGAGGGAATAGCCATTCCCGCTCCGGACATGGAGGTGCCGACTGCGCAGGCGACAACGGCAATCCTCGCGGGAGGATGCTTCTGGGGCGTGCAGGGCGTCTTCCAGCATGTGGAAGGGGTGACGAATGCCGTGTCAGGCTATTCCGGCGGCGAGGCCGGGACAGCGCATTATGAGACCGTGACCAGCGGCACGACCGGCCATGCGGAGGCGGTCAAGGTCACCTATGACCCTGCGAAGATCACCTATGGCAAGCTCTTGCAGGTGTTCTTCTCGGTGGCCCACGACCCGACCCAGCTCAACCGGCAGGGCCCGGATGTCGGCACCCAATATCGCACCGCCATCTTCCCGGTGGACGAGGCGCAGGCTGCAGCGGCCAAGACCTATATCGACCAGCTCAACAAGGCGCGCGTCTTCGAGGCGGCGATCGTGACGAAGATCGAGCCGGGGCAGGCATTCTACCCGGCCGAGGACTATCACCAGGACTATCTGACGCTCAATCCGACGCAGCCCTATATCGTCTATAACGACCTGCCGAAGATCGAGAACCTCAAGCGCCTGTTCCCCGATCTCTATCGCGAGAAGCCGGTCCTCGTCTCGGAGGCCGGCCTCGCGAACTGAACGGGTCGTTCAGCCGATCCCGAAGAGCTTCAGGGCGTTCTGGCCCCGCACGCGGTCGCGCGTCTGCGCGTCCAGCGCATCGACACGGGCAAGCACGCCGGCCATGTCGCCGATATTGTGCGGATAGTCGGAGCCGTAGACGACATTCTGCGGCCCGACCGTCTCGATGCACAGCGCCAGCGCGCCGGGCGTGAAGACCACGGCGTCGAGGAAGATGCGGTCGAGATAGTCCGACGGCTTCTTCGGCGCGCCGGAGGCGCAGGCCGGGATGTTCTGGTAGCAGAAGTCGATCCGGCCGATCAGGAACGGCAATGCGCCGCCGCCATGGGCGGCAATGATGCGGATGTTCCTGTAGCGCTCGAAGAACCCGTCATAGAGCATGCGGGTCACCGCGAGGCTCGTATCGAAGGTGAAGCCGATCGGCGCGGCGAGGCTGTATTGCGCCAGATCCATATATTTGCCGCCCGGCGGCACGGACGGGTGGATGAAGACCGGCAGGCCGGCGCGGTCGATCGCGTCCCAGATCGGCGCGAAGCGCTCCGCCGTCAGCGATTCCTCCTCTATATTGGCGATCACCATCACGCCGACGGCGCCGAGCGCCTTGCAGCGGTCCAGTTCGGCGATGGCGGCCTCTGCATGCTGCCAGGGCAAAGAGGCGAACCAGCGTATGCGGTCGGGCCATGTGCGCTGCGCTTCGGCGAACTCGTCATTCATCAGCCGCGCCGCCTGAAGGCTGATGTCGAGATCGTCCAGATAGGCATTGGGCGATGTGAGCGACACGACCGCGGCATCGACGCCGGCCTTGTCCATGGCGCGGATGCGGGCGGGAAAATCCCACATGTCCGGCAGCAGGGTGAAGAAGGGCGCACCGTTCTTGTCGATCACCTCGCCGCCCGAAGGCAGGCGCCGGAACGTGTATTTCGGCGCGCCATGCCGGCGCAACAGATCCAGATATCCCGGCATGACCATATGCGTGTGCACGTCGACAACGATGCTGCCCATCAATTCCTCCTGTCAGTGTCCTGGTTTGCGGGGTCCGCCAGCCATTCGTCGGGCCGCGGCAGCCGCCCGTCGGCCAGCCAGCGGTCGAGCATCCACATGCGGTCGCTGCCCCAGAAAGGCTCGCCATCGGCGATGAAGAAGGGCACGCCGAAGACGTTGCGGCTGACGGCATAATCGACTGCGTCGGCGAGCCTGCGCTTCAACTCCTCGCCTTCCAGCGCCGCGCGCAGGGCCTCGCCATCGGCGCCGAGAGCCGCTGCCTCGGCAATGACCGTTTCGGGCGGGGTCAAGTCCTGCCTGACGGTCCAGAGCTTTTCGGACAGGCGCTTCACCAGTTCGCGCGCCATTGCCGGGTCGCGGTCGCGCAGCCACAGATAGGCGCGGCTCGCCGCCAGCGAGTTGATGCCCTTCAGCCCGTGCCTGACCAGCGGGACGCCGAACATGGCGGCGAGCCGCTCCAGATCATGCCAGAAATAGACGGATTTCAGCGGCGTCTCCGGCAGCGGCTTCATCCCCATCATCTTCAGCATGGTCACGCCGAGAAGGGTCGGCCGCCAGACGACCTCGCGGCCGTGGCGCGCGGCGAGCGCATCGATGCGGGTCGTCGCCAGATAGGAGAAGGGCGAGATCGGATCGAAGAAGAATTCCACCGGCGGCTTCATGCTGCCGGCTCCGGCTGCTTCGCCATCTCACGCAATGCCGCCTTGGCGATCTTGCCGAAGCCGACCTTCGGCAGCGCCGCGACGAAGACGATGCGCTGCGGCACCTTGAAACGCGCCAGCGATTGCCGGCACGCCGTCTCTATCGCCTGTTCGAGGTCATCCGCGCCGTCCGCACGCACCACGAAGGCCACCGGAACCTCGCCACGCAGCGGGTCCGGCCCCGCGACGACCGCCACCTCGCGCACCCCCGGCACGGCCGCCACCACCGCCTCGATCTCACCCGCGGCAACGCCCTCGCCGCCGACCTTGATCACGTCCTTGATACGGTCGACGAAGGTGATCGCGCCGTCGGCATCGCGGCTGACGCGGTCGCCGGTGCGGAAATAGCCCCGTTCGTCGAAGGCGGCTTCGGTCGCGGCGGAATCGCCGAAATATTCGCTGAAGATCGAGCGGCCGCGCACCCCGCCGACGAGCAGTTCGCCGGCTTCGCCCGGCGCGACATCCCCGCCCTGCCCGTCGACGATGCGCAGGGCATAGGCCGGCGAGGCGCGGCCGATCGCGTCCGGACCGAGCACGCCGCAATCGGCATTGCCGATCACCGGCTGCGCCATCATCTCGGTCATGCCCCAGGCGGAGGAGACGTTTTCCACGCCATAGCGCGCCTGCTCATCCGGCATCTGGCGGTTGGTGATCCACATGCGGAAATCGTGTCGCGCCGGCATGTCCTGTGCTTTCAATGCGCCGATGGTGAAGGGCACATGCGCGGCAACCGTCGCGCGCTGCGCAGTAGCGAGCGGCCAGAAACGCGAGGCCGAATAGCGCGGCTGCAATACCACCGTTCCGCCGCGCCACAGCGCCGGCAGGAAGGTCCAGGAGAAGCCGACGACATGGAAGAGCGGCAGGAAGAGCAGCGTCACGTCGCTGTCGCGAAATCCTTGCTGCTGCGCGCCGATGCAGGCGCCCCAGAGAAGATTTTCATGCGTCCACAGCACCGCCTTGGCGCGCGCCGTGGTGCCGGTGGTGAAAAGGATCAGGGCCGGGAGATGCGGGTCCGGCGCGCGTGCGGGCAGCGGCTCGCCATAGAGCGTCTCGAAGAGGATCGCAGCCTGCGGCCTGTCCGCGAGGGCAGGCTCCTGACCGGCATCGGTCGCCGTCACAGCAATCCAGTCGAGGTCGGGCACATGCGACGCGACGAGGCCGGCAAGGCGCGGCTGGGTGATGGCCGCGCGAGGCGCTGCGGTCTCGGCCAAACCGGCCAGCTCCGGTCCCGCCGCCATCGGGTTCGTCACCACGCAGACAGCGCCGAGCCAGGCGCAGGCGAAGCGCACGATAAGCGTTTCGGGACAGTTTTCCAGATGAACGAGCACGCGGTCGCCCGGCTTGACACCCCGCGCGGCCAGCCCGCCGGCGAGGCGGGCCACGTCATGGGCGAAGGCCGCATAGGTCCAGTTCCGCTGCGGCCCGGCCTCCGGCACCCATACCAGCAGCGGATGATCCGGGCGTTCGGCGGCACGGCGCGCCAACAGGCGCGCCATGTCGAAGCCGGCAAAGGGCGAGATGCCGCCGCTTGCCGCGGATGATGAAGCGGGCAGCATCGGCGCCGCCGCTATTGGGGCTCGATACCCGCCGTGGCGACGTAGCCTTTCCAGTCCTCGATCTGTTGCAGGAGCAGCTTCTGCCCCTCCTCCGGCGTGCTGATGAAGGGGTCGCCGCCATTCTCGTTGAGGAACTTGACGGTTTCGGGCTTGGCCAGGATCGCGTTGAAATAGCCGTTGATCTTGTCGACGACCGGCTTCGGGGTTTCCGCCGGCACCATGGCGGCGAACCAGCTGAGCATGATGAGGTCGGGCAGCCCGGCTTCGCCGAAGGTCGGGTAATCCGGCGCCGCCTTGACGCGCTCCGGCGTGCCGACCGCAAGCACGCGTGCATTTCCCGCGCGCTCCTGCGCCAGCGCGAAGACCGGATTCATCATGGCGAAATCGAGCACGCCGCCATTGAAGTCGTTCACCACGTCGATGTCGGTCCGGTAGGCCACCTGCACGGTCTGCAGGCCGGCCTGGTCGGTAAACATCTGGCCCATCACGCGGCCGGTCGTGTTCGACTGGGCATAGGTGCCCTTGTCGCCCTTCTCCTTCATCCCCTTCACCAGTTCCTCGACGCTCTTATAGGGGCTGGCCGCAGGCACGATCAGCATGAAGGCCTGCTGGTTGACGGTTGCGGCAATCTGGATCTGCTTGCCCACATCGACCGGCGGGTTCTTGAACAGATGCATATTGGCGGCGATGGAGCTCGCGGCATGGATGTAGATCGTGTAGCCATCCGGCTTGGAACGGGCGAGATATTCAGCGCCGATATTGCCCGCGGCACCCGCCTTGTTCTCCACTACGACGGTCTGGCCGGACGCCTCGGCGAATTCCTTGCCGAGATAGCGCACCAGCACATCGGCACCGGAGCCGGCCGGGAAGCCGGTGATGAAATGGACGGGCTGGCTGGGATAGTCGGCCTGCGCGAAAGCGGGCGCGAGCCCTACCGAGAAAGCGAGCGCCGCTGCCGAGGCAGAGACAACGAAATTACGGCGATTGAACAGCATGCATTCCTCCCTTGACGTAAGGGATGCTTATATCAGGCAAGCTGATATGATTCAATCGCCGCCTGCGACAAATGGCCGGACAAGTGCGCCATGCGACTGCGCCGGAATGCATGTGAAAAGGCTCCCGCCGTCGACCAGCGGGAGCCCGAAAGGCTTCATATCCGTTTGAAACGCATTGCGCGACGCAGGGCGTTTACGCGCCGCTTCACGCGTTTCAGCTGTCGAAGAAGCTCTGCGTGCCGTGCGCCTCGATGGCGTCGGCAAGGCGGCCAAGCGCATGGACATAGGCCGCCGTGCGCACCGTCACGCCCTTCTCCTTCGAGACGTCCCAGATGGCGCGGCCCTCGCGCTCCATGATCGTCTGGAGGCGCTCATGGATTTCCTCGACGGACCAGTAATAGCCCTGCTTGTTCTGGACCCATTCGAAATAGGACACGGTGACGCCGCCGGCATTGGCCAGGATGTCGGGCAGGATGACGACGCCGTTCTTTGCGAGTATCTCGTCGCCCTCGGGGGTGACGGGACCATTTGCCAGTTCCAGCACCAGCTTGGCCTTCACCGATGCGGCATTCTGCTCGTGGATCATGCTTTCCAGCGCCGCCGGAACGAGCAGGTCGCAGTCGACGCCGACCAGATCGCCTGCCTTCAGATGCTCATGGCCGCCCTGGCCGACCGTGCTGACCACGGACTTTCCGGCTGCCTTCGCAGCCAGCAGCATGTCGATATGCAGGCCTGCCTCGGAGCGCACCGCGCCTTCCGAATCCGAGATGGCGACGATCTTGTGCCCGTCGCCGGCAAGCAGGCTGGCAATGTGCTGGCCGGCATTGCCGAAGCCCTGGACCGCGACGCGCATGGTCTTGCCGAGGCCGAGATCCTCGGCGAGGTGGCGGACCAGATAGTAGCCGCCGCGCGCCGTCGCATCGCCGCGCCCGAGCGAACCGCCGAGCGCGATCGGCTTGCCGGTGATGACGGCCGGCACCGCATGGCCGACGATCTGGGCATACTCATCCGCCATCCAGCCCATGATCATCGCATTGGTGTAGACGTCCGGCGCGGGAATGTCGCGATCGGGGCCGATGGTCCGGGCGAAGGCCTGGATATAGGCGCGCGACAGGCGCTCCAGCTCCGCCTTGGACAGGGTGCGGGGATCGACCTGCACGGCGCCCTTGCCGCCGCCATAGGGCAGGTTCATCACCGCGCATTTGAAGGTCATCCAGAAGGCCAGCGTCTCGACTTCGTCGGCGGTGGATTCGGGATGGAAGCGGATGCCGCCCTTGGTGGGTCCGCGCGTGTCGTCATAGCGGCAGCGCCATGCCAGGAAGGATTTGCGCGACCCATCGTCCATGCGGATCATCAGCCGCACCTTGGTCGTTTCTCGCGCATATTTCAGCTTCTCGATCACATCCGGGTCGATGCTGAGATGGGCTGCTGCCTCGTCCAGGCGGACGAGCGCGTGATCGAGAAGACTGTCTTCTGTCATCATAACTCCTGACGGGCTTGATTTAATGGGCCCTGCATAAAATAGCGGCAAGGGCACCGCAACCAGAGTCAGCGTGACTGACCTATTTTTTTGGGCATTTGCCCATGATCCATGCTCATAATGCTTATTTTTTCGGCAGATTTTTGCCCTGCCCGCTATCGGCGCGCCAGATCAGGAAAACAGATCGGGATGGCGCAGCCGCAATGCCTGCACCAGAAGCAGCGCATGCATGTCGTGAAGGAGGCCCTCGTCGGCCATCGCGGCGAGCTTTGCCAGCGGCATTTCCACGACGGTGATGTTCTCGTTCTCGGCCGCGATGCCGCCGCCGCTGCCTTCGCGCCCCTCCCGCGCGATGGGGGCCAGGAAGAGCGTCGCGCGTTCCGCGGAAATGCCGGGCGAGGTCCAGACCGTGCCGAGCGGCTCCAGCGCGCCGACACGATAGCCGGTTTCCTCGAAGACCTCGCGCCGCGCCGCCTCCTCGGCAGTCTCGCCCTCATCGACCAGTCCGGCTGGCGGTTCGAGCGACATGCCGTCACCACCCGCCGCGTAGAGGATCGGCGCGCGCAGCAAACGGACGAAGCAGGCGATGCGCCGAACCGGATCGTAAGGCAGGACGCTGATGGCATCGCCATGATCCTCGACCTCGCGCATATAGCGCTGGCCGTCTTCCTCTATCTCCACCCGGTGGAGCGTCGTCCAGCCCCGATAGACCGTCTCCCGCCCGACGATATGCGCCACGCCTGCTCTCCGTTCCGTTGCAACGCACCTCTTGTGCAATGCAACAGACCGAAAGGCCAGACTCAAGTGGCCGGAGCTAGACCGAGGCTCCCGCCCTGCTTCCGCGCAGCCGCCGCAGGCCGCGCCCGATCAGCGGCCACAGCAGGAGAAGCACGGTGATGATCAGGCAGGTGAGGCTGATCGGATGGGTGACGAAGACCGAGAAGTCGCCCCTGTTGAGCAGCAGCGCGCGGCGCAGGTTTTCCTCCATCAGCGGGCCGAGGATGAAGCCCATCAGGAAGGGCGCGGCATCGAAGCCAGTCAGCCGCATCGCATAGCCGAGCACGCCGATGCCCAGCACCAGCCACACGTCGAACACGTTGAGGCTCACCGAATAGACGCCGACGCAGATGAGGCAGATGATGCTTGGGAACAGGTAGCGATAGGGCACCTCGAGCAACTTGATCCATATGCCGACGAGCGGGATGTTGAGGACCAGCAGGAACAGGTTGCCGATCCAGAAGCTGGCCACCAGCGCCCAGAACAGATCGCCATGGTCGGTCATGAATTGCGGGCCGGGCGGTATGCCATGGATCATCAGCGCGCCGAGGATGAGCGCCATGGTGGCGCTGCCGGGAATGCCCAGCGTCAGCGTCGGGATGAAAGCCGTCTGCGCGGCGGCATTATTGGCCGATTCCGGCGCGGCCACGCCCTCGATCGCGCCGGTGCCGAAGATCTCCGGCGTGCGCGAGACGCGCTTCTCGATCGAATAGGCCAGGAAGGCCGAGATGGTGACGCCCGTGCCGGGCAGCGCGCCGAGCAGCGAGCCGAGGCTGGTGCCGCGCACCACCGGCATGGTCGAGCGCCGCACTTCTTCGCGCGTCGGCAGCATGTCGCGTAGGCGCACCTTGCCGACCTTGATGCGCTCCTCGCCGTCGCCCGATCCGCTGATCACCTCCGGCAGGCCGAACAGACCCATGGCGATGGCTACGATGCTGATGCCGGTGATGAGTTCGGGGAAGCCCATCGCATAGCGCTGGATGCCGGTGTTCACGTCGGTGCCGACAATGCCGAACAGCACGCCGACGACCAGTGCGCCGACGGATTTCAGCGGCGAGCCCCGCCCCACGGAGGAGGAGGCGAGCAGGCCGAGAAGCATGACCGAGAAATAGTCGACCGAGGTGAAAGACAGCGCGAACTCGGCGATGACCGGCGAGAACAGCGTCATCAGCAGAATGCCGGTGGTGCCGGCGATGAAGGATGCAACCGCGGTGACATAGAGCGCGACGGCGGCTCGCCCCTTCTTCGCCATCTGGTAGCCGTCGATACAGGTCACCGCCGAGGAGGCGCTGCCGGGAAGGTTGACGAGGATGGAGGTGATGGAGCCGCCATATTCGCCGCCGTAATAGATGCCCGCCAGCATGATGATGGCGGCGTCGGGCGGCAGGTAGAAGGTCACCGGCAGCAACAGGGCGATGCCCAGCATGGGGCCGATGCCGGGCAGCACGCCGATCAGCGTGCCCAGCGAGACGCCGACGAAACAATAGAAGAGATTGGTCAGGCTGACAGCCTGGGCGAAGCCGCCGGCAACGGAGGAAAGCAGTTCCATCAGCGGACTCCCGCGATGAAGGGGATGGACAGGCCCAGCAGATAGACGAAGACCAGCCAGGTCGCGGCTGCAAGGCCGATGGCCAGGACCACCGTGCCCTTCAGCCTCGCCTCACGATCGGCATAGGCCGAGATGATGGTGGAAACGAAAACGGCCGGGCCGAGGCCGACGGTCTCGATCAGCAGGCCGAAGGCGACGACGCCGCTGATGACGAAGCAGGCGGCGCGCCACTGCGGCGCTTCCCGAAGACTGGAAGGGGCGATGAACGAGCGCAGGATGATGGCGAGCGCCAGTCCCATGCCGACCAGCCCGAAGGAGAAGGGGAAGAAGCCCGGCCCCATGCGTGCCGGCGTGCCGATCCCGTAGCCCCAGGCGGTGATGACAAAGGCGGCGCAGATGGCAAGCATCACGCCGCCGGCCAGCAGATCGACGCCGACGCCCTTCACTTCATTTTCGGACATGCTTCTTTCCCGTGCGGGAGCGGCTCATGCCGCTCCTTGATGATTGAGGCCGCGGCCCCTCGCTGCGGCGTGCCGACCTGAAGTCGGCTGCGATCAATTGGCCTTCTTGGGCAGCGCGTTCGCCGCCGCGGTCCACTTCTCGGTCTCCTTCGGCAGCTCTGCCGAAAGATCGGCGGCATTCTGATAAGCCGGCAAAAGACCCTGCTTCTTGAGGAAGTCCGTCAGCGCGGGGTCCTCCATGGCTTTCTCAACCGCGCCGGAAAGCTTCTCTACGATCGGCGCGGGCGTACCGGCCGGCGCGACGAGGAAGTTGCCCGGCAGGGCGCCATAGCCCGAAACGGTCTCGCCGATGGTCGGCACATCCGGGAAATCGGCGACCCGCTCGGGCGACGTCACGCCGAGTATCTTGATCTTGCCGCCCTTGGCCTGCTCGATGGCGGCGGTGAGGCTGATGATGGCAAGCGGGATCTCGCCGGAAATGACCGCAGCGATGGAAGGCGCAGCACCCTGATAGGGCGCGTCCTGCATGTCGATGCCGGCATCGCTCTCCAGCATCTCGATGAGCAGGTGCTGGGTGGTGCCGACGCCCGGCGTTGCATAGAAGATCTCGCCGGGCTTGGCCTTGGCCTGCTCGATCAGGCCGGCAATGTCATCGGCCGCGAAGGACGGGTTGGCGACCAGCGCCAGCGGCGTGCGGTTGATATTTGCGATCGGCGTGAAGCTCTCCAGCGGATCGTATCCGGCATTGGGCACGAAGACCGGGCCGATCAGCGTCGAGGTGCCGCTGAGATAGAGCGTGTAGCCGTCCGGCTTCTCGTTGGCCACGAAGGCGGCGGCGATCAGCCCTCCCGCGCCCGGACGATTGTCGACGACAACCTGCTGGCCGAGGATCGGGCCCATCTTCTCCGCCAGCATGCGGGCGATCGTGTCGGTGCCGCCGCCGGCAGCGAAACCGATCACCAGGCGCACCGGCTTGTTGGGATAGTCCGACTGCGCCATCGCGGGTGCGATGGACAGAAGGAGGCCGGCCACGAGCGCGGCGGCCAGTTTGCGAAATGATGTCATCGGGTTTTCCTCCAGATTCGTGCGCCGGCGGCGGCGGCCCGGCTCACGCCGCCTTGGCGAGGGCGCCGAAGCCGCCAATATCGGTGTCGATGCCGAGCAGCCGCACGGAAGCCCAGACACCGGCCGTGGCACTGGCGACCACCGGCACGCCGACCTTCGGCTCCAGCAGCGGCGCGAGATTGGTCGAGATCAGGCCGCCGCAGGAGATCAGCACGGCGTCGATCTTGCCCTCTGCCTTGGCCGCGACACGCTGGCCGAGTTCGACGACCTGCTGTTCCGTCACGCCGTGGATCTGCTTCACATCCGCAAGGCCCAGCCCTTCGAGGACAGCGACCTCGAAGCCGCAATCGGTCAGATAGGCGCGGAGCTTCTCGTTGAGATCGTCCGTATAGGCGGTGCCGACGGCGATGCGCTTTGCCTTGAGGGCGCGCAGCGCGTCGCGGATGCCGTTGCTCATCGTCGTGGCCGGCAGACCCGTCGCCTCGCTGATCACGCGGGTCAGTTCGTCATTGAATGCGACGCCGCGGAAAAAGCTCAGCGAGGTCCCCATCAGCGACACGGCTTCCGCGCCTTCTTCTTTCAACTCCCGCGCCAGCTGCGCCACCCTATCGACGACATTGTCGAAGCTCTCGATCGACACCGAGCCGATGGCGATGCCGCGCGTGATGAATTTGACATCCGGATAGAGGGCGACGGCTTCCGGCGGAATCACGCCGGATGCAGGGGGGACGATCATGCCGATCACGCGAGTCATGGATGCTCCACTTGGTTTTGAACGCATGTGCCGGGCAAAAGCCCGGCACGCATTTCGCCGATATTACTGGGCGACCGACTTGTAGGCGTCGGTCCAGACTTGCGTCTGTTCGGGAATTTCCGCCTTGAGCTCCGCCGCGCTCTTGTAGACCGGCAGCAGGCCCTGCTTGGACAGCGCATCGGTCAGCGACTTGTCCTGCATGGCCGTCTCGACCGCCTTCGACAGGGCTTCGAGGGCCTCGGGCGGCGTCTTGGCAGGCGCCACGAGGAAGTTGCTGGGAAGCGCCGAGAAACCTTTCACCGTCTCGCCGATGGTCGGGACGTCGGGGAAATCCGCCACGCGCTCCGCTGTGGTGATACCGAGAATCTTGATCTTGCCGCCCTGCGCCTGCGAAACCGCGGCGCTGAGGCTGACGATGGCAAGCGGCACTTCGCCGGAAACGACAGCGGTGACGGAAGGCGCACCGCCCTGGAACGGCGCATCCTGCAGGTCGAGGCCCGCCGCCTTCTCCAGCATTTCGACCGCCAGATGCTGCGTGGTCGCCTTGCCTGGGGTGGCATAGAAGAACTCGCCTGGCTTCGACTTCGCCAGTTCGATGAACTCGGCCATGTTGTCGGCCTCAAAGGAGGGGTGAGCCACCAGCGCCAGCGGCGCCTGGGTGAGATTGGCCACCGGCACGAAGCTCTCGATCGGGTCGTAGCCGACATTGCCATAGACCACCGGGCCGATGAGCATGCTCGTTTCCGTCAGGATGATGGTGTAGCCGTCCGCCCGTTCATTGGCCGCATAGGCGGCTGCAAGCGTGCCACCGGCACCGGGACGGTTGTCGACCACGACCTGCTGGCCGAGCGGTCCCGCCAGCTTGTCGCTGACCAGTCGGGCGATGGTGTCCATGCCGCCGCCGGGCGCGAAGCCGACCACCATCCGCACCGGCTGGGTCGGATAGTTCTGGGCCGCCGCCGGCCCCGCGAGCAGCGCCCCAAACGCCGCCAACATCAACAATGTACGCATGGCTTTCCTCCCTGCCATTGTGCCGTCATCCTCCCGGGCACTCGTTCATTCGACACTAGGGACGAGCGTTCAACCTGTCAAACAGGGTTTCCGCCTGTCAAACATTCATCGCACGTCTTTTTCATGGGAAGAGCCCGAACAGCAGGGGCGGAGCAAAGGCCCCGCCCATGTATGCATGGTTCGATGCGACCCGGAAAGCTAGAGGCGCATGATGAACGGGTTCGGCACATCCGCGCCGTAGTTCATCCATACGGTCTTGGTCTGGATGAAGCTCTTGATGGCGGGGATGCCGTTTTCGCGGCCGATGCCGCTGCGCTTGTAGCCGCCGAAGGGCACGTTGAAGCTCGCCTGGCGATAGGTGTTCACCCAGACGGTGCCGGCCTCGATGCGGGCGGACACCTCGAAGGCGCGCTTCATCGACTGGGTCCAGATGCCGGAAGCAAGGCCGTAGAGCGTGTCATTGGCGATCTCGATCGCCTCTTCCTCGTCCTTGAACTTGATGACCGACAGGACCGGGCCGAACACCTCTTCCTGCGCGATGCGCATCTTGTTGTTCACGTCGGCGAAGATCGTCGGCTGGACGAAATAACCGCCGAGGTCCGAAGGGCCGCCGCCGAGCACGCAGCGCGCACCCTCCTGCTTGGCGATGTCGATATAGCTCAGGATCTTCTGGTATTGCGGCGGCGTGGTGACCGGGCCGACCTGCGTATCCATGCTGGTCGGATCGCCGAGCTTGGCGGTCCTGGCGAAGTCGAGCAGGCGCTCCAGGAACTGGTCGTGGATCGATTCCTGCACCAGCAGGCGCGAACCGGCGATGCAGGTCTGGCCGCTGGCCGCGAAGATTCCCGAGATCGCACCCTTCACCGCCTGGTCGAGATTGGCGTCGTCGAAGACGATGTTGGGAGACTTGCCGCCAAGCTCCAGCGTCACCGGTTTGAAGTCCTGCGCGGCCGCAGTCGCCACGGCCCGTCCGCCCGGCTCGCCGCCGGTGAAAGTGATCTTGGCGACCTTCGGATGCGAGACTAGCCGCGCGCCGACCTCATTGCCGAAGCCGGTCACGACATTGACGACACCTGCGGGGAAGCCTGCCTGCTCGACCAGCTTGGCGAATTCCAGCGTCGAAGCCGATGTGAATTCCGACGGCTTGAGCACCACCGTGCAGCCCGCGGCCAGCGCCGGCGCGATCTTCGACACGGTCAGCATCAGCGGCGAGTTCCACGGCGTGATGGCCACGACCACGCCCACTGGCTCGTTGCGGGTGAAGGCGAAGAGGCCCTTGGCCTCGACCGGCGGGATCGCGCCCTCGATCTTGTCGGCAAGACCGGCGAAATAGCGCAGCACCTTGGGCGCATAGCGCATCTGGGCGGACATTTCGGCAATCAGCTTGCCATTGTCGCGCACCTCGAACTCGGCCAGTTCCTGCGCCTTGTCGGCGAACAGATCAGCCAGCTTGTAGAGCAGTTCGCCGCGCGCGGTCGGCGACATCTGCCCCCACGGCCCCTTCTTCAGCGCGCGCCATGCGGCTTCGACAGCCTCGTTCGCCTCGGCCTCGCCGCCGCGCGCGATCGTCGCCCAAGCCTTGGTCGTATAGGGGTTCACCGTCTCGAAGCGTTCGCCCGAAGCGGCCTCCACCCAGTTGCCGTCAATCAGCATACGATAGTCTGTCATCGCCATCTCCTTCCCGGTCGGCAGCTTGCCCTTGCCCCTACCTGCGCTGCGAACCCCAACAAGGTCAAGCCTTTTGATTAACTTGTTTAATAAGAACGCTATATTTCTGCGTATATATCGAGCCGCGGCGACAAGCGCCGGGCACTGGCGCACCCGATGCTATTCCGCGTCCGGCTGGTTCTGCGGCAGCGCCTTGTCGAAGGCGGGCAAGGCCGCGCAGGCGTCGTAAATGCGGTTGATCGTGGGGTAAGGCTTCATGTCGACGGCGAAGCGGGCATTGTTGACCACCTGCGCGTGGAGGCAGATGTCGGCCATGGTCGGCGTGTCGCCATGGCAGAAGCGTCCGGTCGCCGGATGGGTGGCCAGCATCTCCTCCAACGGCGCGAAGGTGTCGGCCACCCAGTAGCGGAACCAGGCATTCACCGCCGCGTCGCCGGCGCCGAACTCATGGCGCAGATGGTTCAGCACCTTGAGATTGTTGACCGGATGGATCTCGCAGGCGACCGCCAGCGACAACGCGCGCACGCGGGCGCGGCCGAGCGGATCGGCCGGCAGCAGAGCCGGCTGGGGGTGTACCTCTTCCAGATATTCGATGATCGCCAGCGACTGGGTGAGGATCGTGCCGTCCTCCAGCTCCAGCGAAGGCACCGCGCCCTGCGGATTGACAGCCAGATAGGCCGGCTTGCGGTGGTCGCCATTGCGCAAATGATGGGCGACATAGCGATAGTCGAGCCCTTTCAGGTTCAGCGCCGTGCGTACCCGGATGGATGTCGAGCTGCGGAAATAATTGTGCAGGACCAGTTCGCTCATATGTCCTCCCTCGCGCCGATCGTGACGGCAACGGCGCCTATTGCCTCGATGGTGACGCGACATTCGTCGCCGATCTGAAGCGCTCCCACGCCGGCCGGCGTGCCGGTATAGACGAGATCGCCCGGCATCAGCCGCACCGACCGCGACAGGAAGGCGATGATTGACGGCACCGGCCAGATCATATCGGAAAGATCGGCCTGCTGGCGCAGTTCGCCATTGACATGGGTGGTGATCCGTCCCCGCGCCGGATGGCCGATGTGCGTGGCCGGAACGATCGCGCCGCAGACGGCCGAGCGGTCGAAGGCCTTGCCCCAGTCCCAGGGCTGGCCCTTGCTCTTGGCGACGGACTGGAGGTCGCGGCGGGTCAGGTCGTTGCCGGCGGCATAGCCCCACACATGGTCGAGCGCCGCCGCCTCGTCGATGGCGAACCCGCTCTTGCCGATGGCGATGACCATCTCGCCCTCGAAATGCAGGTTCCCGGTCAGCGGCGGATAGGCAACCGTCTCGCCATCTGCGACCAGCGCATCGGCCGGCTTGGTGAAGAAGAAGGGCGGCTCGCGCTCCGGGTCCTGCCCCATCTCGCGCGCATGGTCCGCATAGTTGCGGCCGACGCAGAAGATGCGCCGTACGGGAAAGCGCGCCGCCTCGCCCGCCACCGCGACGGTTGGAACGGCTGGAGCGTCAAAAACGAACTGCGCCATCGGATGTTCTGCCTCCCTCGGACAGGAAGCGATTAGCATGCTCCGGGCGTCATTCAAACCGGGCTGGAGCGGTTCAGGGTTTCACGGAAACACCGCCCCGCTCCAGCTCCTTGTTTAGCCGCATTTCTGCGACGCCAAGTGATTCCACTTGGCTGCAAAATGCTCCAGCTCAGCCGATCGACTGCGCACACCAGTGGTCGAGGCGCGTGTCACGCAAGGCGCGGATCGTATCGACACCTGCATCCGCGACGATGCGGTCGAGACCGGCGACGATGCGGCCGGGCAGCGCCGGGCCTTCATAGATCATGCTGCTGTAGAGCTGGAAGATATCCGCGCCGGCGCGGATCTTCTCCGCCGCCGTTTCCGCGCTATCGACGCCGCCGACGCCGATAATCGCCAGGTCCGGCCCGACGAGGCGGCGCATCCGGGCAAGAATCGCCGTGGACCGGGCAAAGAGCGGTGTGCCGGACAGGCCGCCGCCTTCGCCACGGGCGGCGCTGCGCAGCCCGTCGCGCGCCAGCGTGGTGTTGGACACGATGATGCCCTCAATGCCGCTCGCCAGCACCTCCTCGGCCACCTCTGCAAGCTCCGCCTCCGTCAGGTCCGGGGCGATCTTGAGGAAGATGGGCGTGGAATGTCCCGTCTCGCCACGGACGGCGACCATGCGGCGCAGCAGTTCCGCCAGGCTCTCGCGGCTCTGGAGATTGCGCAGGCCCGGCGTATTTGGCGAAGAAATATTGGCCGTGAGATAGGAAGCGACCGGCGCGAAGCGGCGGACGCCCGCCTCATAGTCGGCGATGCGGTCGGCGGCATCCTTGTTGGCGCCGATATTGACGCCGACAATGCCCGCCCGCCCCTTGCGCGCCGCAAGCCTTGCGGCCAGTGCGTCATGGCCTTCATTGTTGAAGCCCAGCCGGTTGATGACGGCCTTGTCCTCCACCAGCCGGAAGACGCGCGGGCGCGGGTTTCCCGCCTGCGGCAGCGGCGTGACCGTGCCGACCTCGACGAAACCGAAGCCAAGCCCCAGCAGCGCATCGGGAACCTCGCCATTCTTGTCATAGCCCGCCGCCAGGCCGAGCGGATTCGGAAAGGCCAGGCCGGCGAGCTTCACGCCCAGGCGCGCCGAGGCACGGACCGGAAGGCCAAGCGGCAGCCCGCAGCCCAGCGCCCGCAGCGAAAGCCCATGCGCGGCCTCGGCATCGAGGCCGAACAGGAAGGGCCGGCCGAGCCGGTAGAGCGGACCGATCATGATTCCAGCGGCGGAAATATGTGGCTGCCATCACTGCCGAGCGGCAGCGGGCGGATCCATGCGACGGCGGCAAGATCGAGCGGCGCATAAAGATGCGGGAACAGCGCCCCGCCGCGCGAGACCTCATATTTCAGCGCATCGCCGAGCAGCATAGGATCGACGGCCACGAGAACGAGGTCGTCCTGCCCGGCAAAATGCTTCGCGGCGGTCTCGACCGCCTGTTCGCCGGTGGAGAAATGGATGAAGCCGTCCGAGAGATCGATGGAAGCGCCGTCGAAACGGCCAGCTGCTTCCGCTTCTTCCCACATGCCGCGCGGGCAAATCTTGTAGATCATGCTGGTCATGGATGCGCTATAAAGCATGTCGGCCGAAAGTGGGAACCGGTTTCGCCGCCGGCGACATGCTTTGAAACAGGAAATGCGCGAAAGCGGCCATGCCGTCACGGGAAAGCCATCCATGCGCGCCATGCTCGATGAAAACCGCGACCTGTCCGAAACCGCAGCCGCTGCTGGAGACTTGCCATGAGAACCGTCACAATCGCCGCCTTGCTGACCGTGATCGCGCTGCCGGCAGCCGCCCAACCCGCCGATCGCTACCAGATGGAGCGCTCCGGCGAGGGTTTCGTCCGGCTCGATACGCAGACCGGCGAGATGGCATTCTGCGATGAGGTTTCCGGCCGCATCACCTGCCGGGCGACCCAGGAAGGCTCCGAAAGCGCAATGGCGGCGCCCGCCCTGGAGGCGCGCATCGCGGAACTGGAAAAGCGTATCGCAGCACTCGAAGCGCGCCCCGGCACCGTGCAGAACGTGCCGACCGAGCAGGAATTCGAGCAGACGCTGACCTTCATGGAGCGGTTCTTCCGCCGCTTCATCGGCATCGTGAAGGAATTCGAGGACGAGAAACCGGCCACTCCGCCGCCCGCCACCGCGCCGGACCGGACCTGACGCTGCGTCGGTGCGCGAATACGGATTTGCCGCTCCCATTTCTCGGTCTGCGGCCTTGAAATGAGCCCGTTCTTGCCCGCATAATCCGGTGCGCGTCACATCCTGGGGGAGGATGCCGCGCCAGCCGCGGCTGCAAGGAGGGGGTATTTGCCGAGCCATAAATTCGTGATCGCCGACGACCACCCGCTTTTCCGGGGCGCCCTGCGGCAGGCATTGGGCGGAATGGGCGAAGCCTGCGAAATCATCGAGGCCGGGGACTTCGACAGCGCCAAGGCCCTGATCCTCGAAAACGACGATGCAGACCTCGTCCTGCTCGACCTGACCATGCCCGGCGCCAGCGGCCTTTCCGGCGTCGTCACGCTCAAGGGCCTGCACACCTCGCTGCCGATCATCGTCGTGTCTGCGCATGACGACACGGCCACGATCCGCCGGGCGCTGGAGCTCGGCGCGGCGGGCTTCATCTCCAAATCGGCCAGCATGGAGGAAATCCGCGCCGCCGTGCGCACCGTTCTGGATGGCGGCATCCATGCACCCCCGGACATCGAGCTGGGCGTCGAGGGCGATGCCGAGGTGCAGGATCTCATCCAGCGGCTCCAGACCCTCACCCCCCAGCAGACGCGCGTGCTGACCATGCTGGCGGAAGGCCTGCTCAACAAGCAGATCGCCTATGAACTCGGCGTCTCGGAAGCCACCATCAAGGCGCATGTCTCGGCTGTGCTGCAGAAGCTCGGCGTCGACAGCCGCACGCAGGCGGTGATCCGCCTGTCCCGCATCGGTTCCGACCCGGCGCAGATCGGCGGATAATCCTATTCGGCGGCGACGCGCTGGAACCGCGTCAGCGCGGCGCGTAATTGCGCCGGTTTCACCGGCTTGCCAAGCACCGCCACCTCCATCCTCTCGGCCGCCCCACGCACCTCCGACGACCGGTCGGCGGTGACGAGCAAAGCGGGGATCTCTTCCCCGAAGCGCTGGCGCAGCCATGCGATGACGTCGAGGCCGTTCTCGCCATCAAGGTGATAGTCGGCGAGGATGAGGTCCGGTGGCGGCATTCCGGCGGCGCGCTGCGCCACGCCCTGCGAGCCAGTATGCGCCTCGACCACGCAGCCCCACCCTTCCAACAGCAGGCGCATGCCGTCAAGGATGCGCGCATCATTGTCCACGCACAGCACGCGCATGCCGGCGAGCCTCACCTGCCGCTGCATTTCCGGCGGCGCAGCCGCGTCGGGCGCGGCCGCCGGCGCTTCCGCACGCGGCAAGATGACGGAGAAACGCGTGCCGACGCCCTGATGCGATTCGATCTGGATCTCGAACCGCAGCACGCGCGCGATACGGTCGACGATCGACAGGCCGAGCCCCAGCCCCTGCGCCTCCCGCACCCCCTCCTCCAGTCGCAGGAATTCGCGGAAGACCGTGTTGAGCTTGCTTTTGGCAATGCCGATGCCGGTATCGAATACCTGGATCTCGACCAGGTCGCCGCGATTGCGCACGCCGACCAGCACCTTCCCCTTGCGGGTATATTTGATCGCATTGGAGACAAGGTTCTGTACCAGCCTGCGCAGCAGGTTGCGGTCGGTCATTACCGCCAACGACGAGGCGACGATGGTCAGCTCCAGATTCTTCTCCTGCGCCATGGGCTGGAAGTCGGTGCCGATCTGGCGCAGCAGATCGTCCAGCTTGAAGCACGTCTCCGAGGGCTTGAGCGCGCCGGTATCGAGCCGCGAAATGTCGAGCACGGCGCCCAGTATGGCTTCGACGGAATCGAGCGCGGACTCGATATTGCCAAGACCGTCGCGCAGCCTTCCGGGCTCGGCCGTCTCCATGAAGGACGAGCAATAGAGCCGCGCCGCATTGAGCGGCTGGAGGATGTCGTGGCCGGCGGCGGCAAGGAAGCGCGTCTTGCCGAGATTGGCTTCCTCCGCCAGCATCTGCGCCTGCGCCAGTTCCTCGTTCACCCGCACGAGCTCCACGGTGCGATTCGCGACGCGCTGCTCCAGCGTCTCGTGCGAGCGCTTCAGCGCCAGGTCGGCGGCGACGCGCTGGGTGATGTCGGTATAGGTCGCCACGATGCCGCCATCGGGCATCGGATTGGACCGCGCCTCGATGATGCGGCCCGAGGAGAGGAGTTCGATCTGCCAGGGCTTGCCCAGTTCGGCCAGCCTGTCGAGGGCGACGTCCTCCACCGCCGGCAGCAGATCGCCGCGCGCGGCGAGATGGCGGAAGATGGCGGTGACAGAAACGCCCACCTGCCCCATCTCGTCGGGCAGGTCGAACAAGGTGCGGTACTGCCTGTTCCAGCAGATCAGCCGCAGGTCCTTGTCGAAGACGGTGATGCCCTGCTCCATCTGGTCGAGCGCCGTCTGGAGCAGGTCGCGATTGTGCTGGAGCGCTTCCGAAGCATCGTCGAGCAGGCGCAGCGTGTCGCGCGAGGAACTGTCATTGCGCTGGAACAGCAGCGACAGGATGAGCCGCGACGAGGACGAGCCGACGGCGCTGGCCAGCAATTGCTCGGAAAAGCGGATTACCGCCATATTGGCCGGCTCATGGCCCTTCAGCACCACCGCTTCCCGCTCGGCGAAGGACTGGAACGATCGTTCCGTGCGCTCGACCCCCAGATAGCGCGCGATCGTGTCCTTCAGGTCGTCCACGGTCACCGCGGTGCGGAAGCGCTTCAGCACCGGCATGGGGCTCGTCTCGCGCGGCACGAAGATCGCCGCCTGGATGCGTTCCAGCGGCACGGCGGGACGCGACAGCGAACCGAGAATGAAGAACAGCCCGTTGACGGCGAGGCTCCACAGCACGCCATGGTTCAGCGGTTCGGCCACCGTGCCGAAGAGCCCTTGCGGCCGCAGGCTGGCGATGCCGAAGGGGCCGGTGACGAGAAATTCCGTCCCGACCGGCAGGATGGACGGCAGCAGCAGCGTATAGAACCAGACCAGCGCGCCGGCGCACATGCCGAGCGCCGCACCTCGTGCATTGGCCCGGCGCCAGATCAGGCCGCCGAGCAGCGCCGGGGCGAATTGCGCGATGGCGGCGAAGGAGATGAGGCCGATGGCCGCCAGCCGCGTATTGTGGGTCGTCTCGCGATAGTAGAGGAAGGCGGCAAAGATCAGGATGAAGATGGCCGCGCGGCGCACATTGAGGATCAGCCGCGTCAGGTCTTCCTTCTCGCGTACGTCCGGGCGCAGGAAGCGGCGCAGGAAGAGCGGGATGACCAGATCGTTGGTGATCATGATCGCCATCGCCACGCTTTCCACGATCACCATGGCGGTCGCGGCGGAGAGGCCGCCGATGAAGGCGAAGAGCGCCAGCGCGTCATAGCCCTGCAGCAGCGGCAGCGACAGGACGTAGAGATCGGCGCTCGTCTGCCCGCCCACCAGCGCCAGGCCCACATAGGCGATCGGCACCACGAAGAGATTGATCGCGACGAGATAGGTCGGGAAGAGCCAGCTTGCCTTGCGCAATTCGCTTTCGTCGCGGCTTTCCACGACTGTCACATAGAACTGCCGCGGCAGCATCAGTATCGCTAGGCCCGAAAGCGTCGTCATCACGATCCAGCTGCCCAGCGAGGTGCGGTAGCCCATGGACGCGGCCACATCCGCGCTCTGCGTAACCCGCGCCATCAGCTCCGCCGGGCTGCCGAACATGACGAAGACGACGGTGAGGCCCACGGCGAGGAAGGCGGCGAGCTTGACGATGGACTCCACCGCCACCGCCAGCACGAGCCCGTCCTGATGTTCGGTCGCGTCGGCATGGCGCGTGCCGAACAGGACCGCGAAGAGCGCCAGCAGCACCGCCACCATGAAGGAAATGTCGCCGAGGAAGAAATCGAAGCTGGCGGCCGAGCCATTATAGTGCCCGACCATCAGCTGCATGGAATCGGAGATCGCCTTGAGCTGGAGGGCGATATAGGGGACCGCCCCCAGCGTGGCGATGACCGCCGCGATGGCCGCCACGGCGAAGCTCTTGCCGTAGCGGGCGGCGATGAAGTCGGCGATGGAGGTGATCTTCTCCGACTTGGCGAGGCGGATGATGCGCCCGATCAGCGGGAAGCCGAACAGGAAGACCAGGATCGGGCCGATATAGATCGCCAGGAATTCCCAGTTCCGCTCCGAAGCGAGGCCGACGGAGCCGAAGAAGGTCCATGAGGTGCAGTAGATGGCGAGACTGAGCGGGTAGATATAGGGCCGCGGACGGCGCGGATCGATGCGCGCGGCGCGGCGGTCGCCGATGCTCGCGATCGCGAACAGCAGCGAGACATAGGCGACCGCCAGAACGACGATGACCCAACCCTGCACGAGCGTCCTCCCTTACCCGGCTCACGCGATGCAATCACAGGTTGGCGGGCGCTGTCCATCGCACAATCATCCGACCTTGGGCGAAAACGAACGCCCCGAGCGGAAACCGATTTCCACTTTCGTGGGGCTGCTCTGGCGTCAGACCGTGCTTTTGCTATTCTGCGCCGGCGCGGCGAGGGACAATCAGCGCTGACGCTCTTGACAGGAGGGACCATTGATCAAGGAATTTCAGGAATTTATCGCCAAAGGGAATGTGATGGACCTGGCGGTCGGCGTGATCATCGGCGGCGCATTCGGCCTGATCGTGAACTCGCTGGTCAATGACATCATCATGCCGATCGTCGGCGCGATCTTCGGCGGCTTCGACTTTTCGAACTATTTCCTGCCGCTGTCGTCGAACGTTACGGCCACTTCACTGGATGCCGCGCGCGAGCAGGGTGCGGTGTTCGCCTATGGCAACTTCCTCACCGTGGTCATCAACTTCCTGATCCTGGCCTGGATCATTTTCCTGATGGTCAAAGCGGTGAACAATATGCGGCGCCGGCTGGAGCGCGAACAAGCTCCGGCCGCAGAAGCGCCTCCCCCGGCGGACGTGGCGCTCCTCACCGAGATCCGCGACCTGCTGGCCAGGAAGTAACGGCATCCGGGCGGGGCATCGCGCGATGTCCCGCCCGTCCTCTCCCGCGTCTATTCGCGCGGGGGAATGTTCAGCCCGCGCTGGCTGGCCGGGCGCGCCACGCAGCGCTCTAGCCAGGCATTGACGTTGCGCAGGCCGTCGAGGCCGGTGATGTCGCCTGCCTCATAGGTCACGCGGATGGTGCGGACCCATGGGAAGATCGCGATGTCGGCGATCGTATATTCGTCGCCCATCATCCATTCACGCCCTTCCAGCCGCTGCTCCAGCACGCCCAGCAGACGCTTCGTCTCATTGCTGTAGCGCTCCAGCGGCCGCTTGTCCTCGATCGCCTTGCCGGCGAATTTGTGGAAGAAGCCGAGCTGGCCGAACATCGGCCCGATACCCGCCATCTGGAAGAACACCCATTGCAGCGTCTCGTAGCGCCGCGCGGGATCGGTCGGCAGCAGCTTGCCGGTCTTTTCGGCCAGATAGGTCAGGATCGCGCCGGACTCGAAAAGCGCCAGCGGCTTTCCGCCCGGCCCGTTCGGGTCGATGATGGCGGGGATCTTGCCGTTGGGGTTGAGCGCGAGGAATTCCGGCGTCCAGGTTTCGTCCTTGCCGATGGCGACCAGATGCGCCTCGTAGGGCAGCCCAACCTCCTCAAGGGCGATCGAGACCTTCACCCCGTTTGGCGTGGGGAAGGAGTAGAGCTGGAGCCGCGTCGGATCGGCCGCAGGCCAGCGTTTCGAAATCGGATGGTCGGCAATCGTGGTCATGGAAATCCCTTCGTCGGACGGGCGCAGACGGCGCTCCAGCCCTTCTACCGCATCTCTCGTGAAAAGTGGGAGCCGGTTTCGAAGCGAGCGCCGCCGCTTCAGTCGGGCTTCTTGCCCGCGGCGAAAATGGTCACGTCGTCGCCCTGAAATTCCACCGCCACCACGTCGCGCAGCAGCACCGCGCGCGAATTGACCGCGTGGTAGAGTATGGCGCTGCCCTCGATCGATTGCCGCAGCTCGTTGACCGCATCGGCCTTCTCATCGAGCTTGGCGTCGACCGCCGATTCGCCCGCCGCGAGATCCGGCATGAAGACGATCTCGACATTCTCGACCCGATAGCGCTTGCGTACCTCGACGGCATTCTCGTGACTGCGCTCGATGGCCGCGACCAGACGCGCCTCTTCCTCCGAAGCCTGCTTTTCCCCGGTTGCAACCTCGGAGCCCACGATGGTCTCGATCGCACCTTCCGCATCCAGCCCCTGGGCGTTCAGCGGTATTGTCGGCGCGACCGCCAGCAGGGCGGCAAAGGCCAAGGCATGCAAGCGCCAGTTGCCCATCCCGCACAGAGCTCTTTCTTCGGCTGCAATCATGTTTTCCTGCTCCTCTTTCTTGCCGACTTTCATGCCCAGAAACCTATGGCATTTCAATGGCATGAGCTATGCACGCGCATTGCCGCGTGGCAGGCCATCATAGGGTAATGCGGCACCGGGGGGCGCGGTTCCACGTCCATATGTCCCATTCACCCGCTTTCCCGCGACAGGATTGCCGACCGGCCACCGAAAAGGCATATAGGCGGCATGATCGTCGTTGTCGCACGTCTCGTCATCAAGCCCGGCACCGCTCCGCTGCTGCTCGAAGCGGCACGCCGCTGCGTCGCCGAGACCCGCAATGAACCCGGTTGCCTCTCCTACGATCTCTTTGCCAGCGTGACGGATCCCGACAATCTGACCTTCGTCGAGCGCTGGGAAGACCGGGAAGCACTGTCTGCCCATGCGCGCTCGCAACATGTCGCGGAATGGCGCGCGGCAGGCGCGGATTACATCATCGAGCGGCAGATCGACATCGTTCATCCCAGCGCGATCGAATCGCATACGGTTTGAACGGCCCCGCCTGCGCTCACGCGCCTTCTGACGTGAAGTCGAACGAAAATGGCGCGCGGCTCATCACCCATATGCTGGTGTCGCTCGTATCCTCGCCATAGGAGGTGAGCACGGCGTGGATCTGCCCGCGATGGTGCACCTGATGGGTGAACATATGTGCGACCAGGACCGCATAGGGCGTCACGAACTGCTCGGGCCGGCCGCGAAACCAGTAGCAGTCGGAATCAAGGAATTCCTGCGTCACGCCTTCCGCCCATGCGGCGATGCGGTCGTTCGTCTCCGTGCGCGCGGCGACGAAGGCGTCGAAATCGTGGAAATATTTGTCGCTGTCGTCGCGGATGCCGGGCGGCAGGGGCGAACCGGTCAGCCGGTTCAGCCACACATGATCCACCCAGAGAATGTGGTTGAAGGTGCCGTGCAGCGATTTCCAGAACACGCCGCGATCGGCACGTCGCTGCGCGTCGGTCAGCCGCTGCGCGGCGGCGATGAAACGGCGGTCCATCTCGGCATTGTAGCCGGCCATGTAGCGCGCATAGGTCGGGTGGATCATCATGGCGGCGCGGGTTCCCTATATCAATGACGGGAGACGCGGCCATGCATCATGCCGGGCCACCGGCCCGGCACCTCGCATATCCGTTCGTTCCCTGAAATCCAGACTATGGCAGGCGATAGAGCGCCTTCGCATTGCCGCTCAGGATCGCCACCTTTTCCTCGTGCTTGAGCGGCACCTTGAAGGCATATTCCGGATGGTCGAAATCCCAGTGCGGATAGTCGGTCGAGAACATCAGGTGATCCGACCCCATCCATTCGAGGAGGTCGTACATGTCGCGATTGTTCTCGGGCTCCTCGATGGGCTGCGTGGTGATCCACACATTCTGGCGCACATAGTCGGACGGCCGCTGTTTCACATGCGGCACTTCCTCGCGCATGCGCTCCCATTCGCGGTCCATGCGCCACATCAGCGCCGGCAGCCAGCCGAAGCCGCCCTCGACCAGCACATATTTGAAGTTCGGGAAGCGCTCGAACACGCCCTCGAAGATCATGCTGGCAAGGTTGGTCTGCATCGAGTTCGAGAAGGCGACATGCTCCTCGATATAGAAGGACGTCCAGCCGGCCGCCGTATTGGAACGGCTGCCATAGGCGGCCGAGTGGCTGGCGAGCGGCAGGTTGTAATGCGCCGCCGCCTCATAGAGCGGCCAGTAGCGCTTGCGGCCGGCGGGCTCCAACGCGCGCGGCGGAATGGCGATCTGCACGAAGCGCTTGTCCTTGACGCGCTCCTCGATCTCCCTGATCGCGGCGGCCGTATCTTCCTGCGTGACGGAAATGCCGCCGAGCAGGCGCTTGTCATTGTCCATCCACTTGTCGATCTGCCAGTCGTTCAGCGCGGTGCAGAGTGCTGCGCCCAGATCCTGGTTGAAGGTCGACGCGCCGGGGCCGAGCGCCTGCAGCAGGCCGTATTCGATGTTCAGCGGATCGAGAAGCTGTTCCTGCATGAAGGCAAGGTCCGAGGCCGGCGGACCGCCATTCGGCGGCCAGGCGTCGCGCCGCATGCCGGCGCCCGGCGTGATGCGCGGATAGGGCATGCCGCCCAGGAACGGATTGGCCACGCGGATGGCGAAGTCGCGCGCATGGTCGCGCCAGCGCGCCGGCATGAACTTCACCAACTCGTCGCGCGTCGACATGGCCGGGTGGATATCGCAATCCACGACCGGGATCTTGGTCGCCGCGGTCTGGTCGATTTTCGTGTCGATCTGGTTCATTCGCCAACCTCCAGTCGGGAATATGTCGCGCGAACATTATCGACGGCGATCTTCTGCGCCATCTCCTGCGGCAGCGCCGCCGGCCATTCGCTCACATCCATGCGGTGATCATGCGGGAAATCGGTGGAAAAGAGAAGCATGTCCTCGCTGCCGAGATGGGCGATCGCGCGGCGTGATATCTCGACATCGCCGGGCGCGTCGAAAGGCTGCGTGGTCATGCGGAAGTGGCGGCGCATGATATCGGCCGGCTTCTCCTTGACCCATGGCACCTCGATGCGGGCGCCGCGCCAGTCCTTCGACATGCGCCACATCAGGCCCGGCATCCAGGTAATGCCCGATTCGACCAGCACCACCTTCATCTCCGGCCATTTGGCGAAGACGCCCTCGGCCACGAAGCTACCCACCTGGTTGGCGAAGGCCGTCGCCTGGGCGACATTCTCCTCGACCAGATAGGAGGGGAAGCCGCTCTGCGTCGGCGCGTGGCGGTAATTGTTGCCGAAATGGATCGCCAGCGCGAAGCCGTGCTTCGCCGCCGCCTCGTAGATCGGCCAGTAGATGCGGCGGCCGAGCGGATGCTCGCCCGAGGAGATCGTCAAAATCTGGACGAAGCGCTTGTCGCCGGCATATTTCTCGATCTCCTGCACCGCCGCTTCCGGGTTCTGGAACGGCACCAGAAGCGAGGCGCGCAGGCGCGGGTCGCGGTCGAGCCATTCCGACACGATCCAGCGATTGGTCGCCTCGCACATGGCGGTCGACAGATAGGGGTCGTAGAAGGCGTGCGGGCCGCCGCTGATCACATTGAGGATCGCGGCGCGCAGGCCAAGCGGGTCGAGCAGGCGCGAAGCAAGGTTCGCCGCATCGCTCACGGCGCCATCGGGGTTGCGGCGCGGGCGGATGCCCTCGGGATAGGACATGAGGTCGATATGCTCGATCTCGCGCGACACGAATATCTCGCGCCAATAGGCGTCGAGGAACGGCATCAGGTCGGCGCGGCGCGGCGCGCGCGGATGCACGTCGCAGTCGATCGCGCCCAGACCGGCGATCTTCATCGCCTCCGGCTTGCGGGTTGCGGCCGCAGCAGCTTCACTCATATTTCGCTCCTCCTCGCCAGCATGCCAGCCACCGCACGGCATGCGCAGTGAACTATATACGCCATATCGCGGCGAAGGCTACCGATGAGGGCGTCGTTTCAGCCTGATTGCATACATTCGGACAAGATTTGCATGTTGCAGCGCGCAAATCCTACCTTGCGCGCCGCAAGGCCGGAACGGCCTACAGGCCCGCCAGATCGGCACGCCGCAACACGTCCTCATACATGCGGATGACCGCGACATCGACCATCTCACCATCGACGGCGATGGAGCCCAGCCCCTGTGCTTCCGCTTCCCTGTATGCAGCGGCGAGCGCACGGGCCTTCTTCACCACCGCCATGTCGGGCGTGAAGACGTCGAGCGCCGGCTGGATCTGGTTGGGGTGGATCGCCCATTTGCCGACGAAGCCCAGCATCAGCCCGCGGCGCGCTTCCTCCGTATAGGTCTCGCTGTCGTGGAAGGAGGGGAACGGCCCGTCGATGGCGTCGACCTTGGCGCTGCGCGCGGCCACCGCGATTTTCCAGCGGCCATAATGCCAGATGTCGCCCGGATAGCCGCTGGTGCCCTTGATGGCGCGGTCGTCCATGCCCTGCGCGGCGGTATAATCGCCCATACCGAAGATCAGCGCTTCCAGCCGGGGCGAGGAAAAGGCTATCTCGTCGACGCGCATCATCGCCTCGACCTCCTCGATCAGCACCTCGATGCCGATGCGCTTTTCGAGCTTCAGCTTCTTCTCGATCTGGGTCAGCAGCGTGTCGACAAACTGCACGTCGGATGCGGTCTTGGCCTTGGGCAGCATGATCGTGTCGAGATGCTCGCCGGCATTCTCGACCACATGGATGATGTCCTCATAGGCCCATTGCGTGCCCAGATCGTTGATGCGCACGCAGCGCGTCTTGCCGGTCCAGTCGAGGCCCTTCAGCGCCTCGACGATCTTCTGGCGGGTCGGCACCTTGGCGCTCGGCGCCACCGCATCCTCCAGGTCGAGGAAGACGTGATCGGCCTTCGAGCCTGCGGCCTTGGTCATCATCTTCTCGCTCGAGCCGGGCACGGCGAGCTGCACGCGGCGAAGGCGGGCGGGCTGCTTGGGAAATGTCATCGCAATCTTCCTCTCGTCATGTCAGCCGAAGGCGCGCGCCGCGCGCAACGCCGCGATCTCGGCGGCCGAATAGTCCAGCCCCGCCAGGATGTCGTCGGTGTGCTCGCCCAGCATCGGCGCGCGTTTCCGGATCCCGCCGGGCGTGCGCGACATCTTCACCGGCACGCCGGGCAGCGTCACCGGCGTGGCCGAGCCGGGCTGCTCCACCTCCACCAGCATCTCGCGGGCGCGGAAATGCGGATCGGCGAAAATCTCGTCCACGCGGTAGACCGGCGCAAACGGCACCTGCCCGCCGATCAGCTCGGCGAGCTCGGCCTTGGTCTTCAGCTTGGTGAAGCCTTCGACGATGTCATAGACCTCGTCGCGGCGGGCGACGCGCAATTCGTTGGTGGCATAGAGCGGGTGGTCGATCAGGTCCGGCCGCTCCATCGCATTGCATAGGGCGCGCCAGAAATGCGGATGCGGCGCGCCGATGGTGGCCCAGCCATCCTTGCAGCGGAACAGGCCATAGGGGCATAGCAGCGGGTGCCGATTGCCCTCGGGCTTGGGCACGATGCCGGCAAATGTGTGCTGGTGAACGATGCGCTCGCACAGCGCCATGATGCCGTCCACCATGCCCACATCGATGAACTGGCCCTGCCCGGAGCGCTTTGCCTCCATCAGCGCGGCAAGGATACCAAAGGCGGTCATCATGGCCGGCACGAGGTCGCCGACGCCGGGGCCGATCTTCAGCGGCGTGTCAGCGTCCGGCCCGGTAATGCCCATGATGCCGCCCATGGCCTGCGCCACCACGTCGAAGGCCGGCCAGTCGGCATAGGGGCTGGCGCCGGAGCGTACATCGCCGAAGCCCCGGATCGCCGCATAGATAAGGCGTGGATTGCGCGCCGAGAGCACGTCATAGCCCAGCCCCAGCCGCTCCATCACGCCGTTGCGGTAGTTCTCGATCACCACGTCGGCGGTGTCGATGAGGCGCAGCAGGATTTCCCTGCCCTCTTCGGTCTTGAGGTCCAGCGCGATGCCGCGCTTGTTGCGGTTCACGCTGGCGAAATAGCCGCCATAGTCGCGCAGTTCATCATCGGGCCGAAACGGGCCGTTGCGGCGCGTCTCGTCGCCCTTGGGCGGCTCCACCTTGATGACGTCGGCGCCATGGTCGGCCAGCATCTGCGCGCAGAAGGGACCGGCGAGTACCTGCGTCAGGTCGATGACGCGGATTCCGTCAAGCGCACCCCAGCCGCTCATGCCACGCTCCGGCGGCGGATCAGCACGCGGCGCTCGATCTCGCAGACGAATTCCTGCCGCTGGTTCACGCCGACATGGCGGAAGGCGACGATGCCCGTATCCGCCCGATCGCCATCCTCCACCGAAAGCGTCTCGGTGATGGCATAGAGCGTGTCGCCGGCCACCACCGGCACGCGCAGCCGGAGCTTGCCCATGCCGAGCTCGGCGACGGCGTTTTCCGCCGTATCCTCGCTCGCCAGCCCGACCACGATGGAGGCTGTCACGCCGCCATAGGCGATGGGCTGGCCGAACTTCTCGTTCTTCATCGCATCGGCATTGAAATGGCCCTGCGCCGTGTTCATCGTCATCTGCGCCAAAAGCATCACGTCGAGATCGGTGACCGTCTTGCCACGCATATGGCGGAAGAGCTGGCCGGGCGCGAAATCCTCGAAGAAGGTGCCGGCAGGCGGATTCTGAATCTCGGTCATTTCGCCTTCCCCAGCAGATGGTCGGAGATGATCTTGAGCTGGATCTCGGAGGTGCCCTCGAAGATCTTGGTCAGCCGCGCATCGCGCCAGTAGCGCTCGACGGCATGAAGCGTCGTGTAACCCGCGCCGCCATGCAGTTGCAGCGCCTCGCTGGTGACGCGTTCGGCCATCTCAGTCGCATAGAGTTTCACCATCGAGGCTTCGAGGTCGCAGCGGCCGCCGGCGTCGATCTGCCGGCAGACATGGTACATGAGCTGGCGCGCCGCCTCGATCTCGGTCGCCATCTGAGCCAGCTTGAAGCGCAGCGCCTGGAACTCGGCGATCGGCCGCCCGAACTGGACGCGCTCCTTCACATAGGCCGTCGCATCCTCCAGCGCGCCGCGTGCAAGCCCGATGGCGCGGGCCGCCGTGTGGGCGCGGGCCACTTCCAGCCCCTTGGTGGCAATGAAGAAGCCGGAACCCTCCTCGCCCAGCATCTGACTGGCCGGCACGCGGCAGCCGTCGAAGGCGAGCTCCCAGGTCTTCCAGCCGAAATAGCCGATCTTGGGAATCGGCGCGCCGCTCACGCCCTTCGGCAGCGAACCGCGCTCCTTGTCGACAATGAAGGCGGTGATGCCGCTATAGCGTTTCTTCGGGTCCGAAGGTGGTGTGGTCCGCGCAAGCACGACGATGAAATCCGCACCGTCGGCGAAGGTGCACCAATATTTGTTGCCGGTGATGACCCATTCGTCGCCATCGCGCACGGCGCGGCAGGACAGGCCGGAAATATCCGATCCCGTGCCCGGCTCGGACATGGAAAACGCGCCGATCTTCTCGGCCGTCGCCATGGCCGGCAGATATTTCTGCTTCTGCGCCTCCGACATGGCGTTGATGCCCACACATGGGCGGATGATCGAACCGACGCTCATCCAGGCGCGGGAAAGCTCCTCCGTCACCATGCAATATTCGAGGCAGCCGAGCCCCGCGCCGCCATATTCCTCCGGAATGAGGATGCCGAAAAAGCCCAGTTCGGCCATCCGCTCGCGCAATTCCATCGGAATGTCGCCACGCTCGGGATCGAGCCTGTTGGCCACGGGCAGCACCTCGCGCATGGCGAAATCGCGCGCGGTCTGCTGGATGAGTTGCTGTTCCTCGGTAAACATCAGATCCGGCTCGCCGCGCGCTTGATGACGAGATTGGAGCGCTTGTAGTCCAGCACCTTGCTGCCTTCGGCGTCGAAGCCCTCGGTATGCCAGGTGACGATGCCGTAATCCGGGTCACTCTTCGATTCCCGCCGCGCCACCACGGTCGAACGCGCCGTCAGCGTATCGCCGGGATAGACCGCCTTGTGGAAGACCAGATCGTCCAGCCCGAGAAAGGCCCCGCCGCGCTCGGAACAGTCTTCCACCGACAGGCCGAAGACGATGGAGAAGGCGAGATAGGGATTGGCCACCACGCCCGCATGGCCGTCGGCCTTCGCCCGCTCGGCATTGAAGTAGAGCGGATTGTAATGGATCGTCGCGGCGTTGAAGATCACATTGTCGGCCGTCTCGACCGTGCGCCCCCAATGATGCTCGAAGACGCGGCCTTCCTCGAAATCCTCGTAGCAATTGCCGCGCACCCTGACCGGCGCATTGGCCAGCCGCTCGTCCAGTCCACGATCCACACTGTCCTCCCATGCGTGCCGGAAGCATTGCAAGCGCGTCCGGCTGGCGCGAAAACTAGGAAAGTATGTATGACCTGTCAAACTTCTTTTTTGTATATAAAACTATTTGCAGGGACGATATGGTTCGGCCCGGGGAAAATTCCGCGAGACAACGCCTTTCGCGCCGCCTTTCGGCAGCGTGAAGCAGCGCGGGACTGCAATATTATTTCAGGCGCGGTGGCCGAGCTGGGCGGAGAGCGCGCGCGTCGCTTCAAGCACGAGGCCGCTGACGGCAGCCTCGCCGCCGCATTCCGCCACAAAGGAGTGCGGCGCGATGGCCGCCAATGCGCCGATCGGGCCGCTGCCATCCAGCACCGCCGCCGCACAGGAGGTGATCGGCGTCTCGAAGATGGACGGGCTCAGCACATAGCCGCGCTCCCGGTCATGCGACAGCGATTCTAGCAGGGCGTCGAAGGAGGCGGGCACCGGATAGTTACGGCATTCCGCGACGATGCGGTGATAGATGGGCTTCAACGCTTCGGGTGTGAAATTTGACAGCATCGCCCGGCCGCTGGCCGACAAATGCGCCGGTGTGCGGCGGCCGATCTGAAGCGTCGTTATCAGTGGTGCCACCGGCAGCACGCGCGCCAGCGTGACCGATTCCCAGTCGTCCAGCACCATCAGATAGGCGGTCGCGCGCGTCTGCTCGCTGAGCCTGTTGAGATAGGGCTGGGCGGCGCTGGTGAGCGGCCGCGAATAGAGATATTCGAAGCCGAGATTGAGCACGCGCGGCGTCACGCGATAGCGCCGCGTGCCGGGATCGCGGGCGAGAAATCCTTCCTTCTCCAGCGTGTAGACCAGCCGGTAGGCCGCGGAACGCGTCAGGCCGAGCCCTTCCGCGAGCTCGGTCAGCTTCTGTTCCGGGCGCTCGCGGGTGAAGAGCTGAAGCAGCGCCAGGCCGCGCGACAGGCCAGGCACGACATAGCGCTCGTCGATCACCTCTTCAGCCGGCACAATATCGGTATCGTCCCGCAGGATGTGCTCCCATCCTTTACGCCGACTCGCGATGGCCGGCCATATATGTGTTTGCTATGCCAAACACGCATTGCAAAAGAAAGCAATCAGGCAGCCCGATCGCCCTTCGCAGACAAGCCCAGCAAATCGCGCAGCGTGCCGACATGCGCCTGCTGCGGAAGCGATTGCAGGCCGGCGAACACGCGGTCGGCATCGCCCTCGGCCAGGCTTGCCGTGCAGGCGATGAATTTTTCGCGCAGCCGCGCGATGCCGACCGGATTGCGGAAATGGCCTTCGGGATAGGCAATCGGCCCGCTATCGAGCCGGCGGCCGTCACGTAGCGTCACGACGACACGGTCATGGGGCGAATGCGCCGGTTCCTCGGGATTCGTCTCAACCAGCGGTGTTGCATGGACCAGCGGATAGAAGGCGGCGACATCAGCGCGATCGACCACCTCCTGTTCCAGTTCCGCAAGGCCGAGGCGGCCGAACAGCGCGGCACTTGCCATGGCGAATTCGAGGCTGAACTTGGCGTCGAGCGGCGTGCGCGGATGGTGATGGCGCAGCATCGCCGCCTGCATGGCGCCGATCTCGACATCGATCCGCGCAATAGCCGCCGCATCGAAGCCATCCATGGCGCGGACCCTCAGCATGGCGTCGACCGACCGATGGGCCGCGTAGCAGACCGGATAGAGCTTGATATTGAGCCCGTAGCGCAGGATGTGGCGGCCGAATTCCGGCATCGCCGCATCGCGGCGCGCATCCCGGTTCGGCGAGATGGCGCGCAAGAGCCCCAGATCATGCTCCAGCGCGTCCGCCGAGGCGGTCAGCCCCGCCTGCGCCAGCCGCACCGCCTCGATCCCGTTGGCAATAGCGCGCCCGACCTGCAGCGACTTGGTCATGGAGCCGAAATTGGCGACCAGCCCCGACGCCATCGAGGCCGAGATGGCGATGGCGTTGCGGATGGTGGCTGCATCCAGTCCGCGCAGGCGGGCGATGGCCGCGGCGCTGGCAACCGTGCCGAACACTGCCGTCGGGTGCCAGCCGACCGCGTGGTGCTGACCCGGCTCGCGCGTCCACAGTTCGGCCCATGTCTCATAGCCGGCTATATAGGCCGTAATGAGCGCCGCCCCGCTGGGCTGGAGATGCGGCGCTTCGGCCAGCAGGGCGGGCACCAGCACGGCGCTCGGATGCGCCGTCAGGCCGGTATCGTCGAAGTCCAGCACATGGGCGGCGGTGCCATAGACAAGGGCGGCCGCGCGGGAATCCAGTTCCGCCGGCATGTCGAGCGCCCTTCCGGCCTCGATGCCGACATGGCGCAGGGCCACCTGCACCGCCTCCTCGGACCAGCCGGCGACCATCACGCCGACGCAGTCGGCGAAACCACGCAGCACCGTGGCCTGGACCTCAGCGGGAATGCCCTTGGCCGGGAAGGCCGCAACCCGTTCGGCAAGCTCCGTCGTCAGGCCCATGGCGCGCATCCTTCCCTGTCCATGTCAGAACATGTAGTGGCCGCCGTTCACATGGGTCGCCTGGCCGGAAACGAAGCCGCCATCGTCCGATGCCAGGAAGGCGATCGCACCGGCAACCTCCATCGGATCGCCGAAGCGGCGCAGCGGCACTTCCGCCTCGATCTGCTGCTTGGCCTGATGAGGATACTGGCTCCAGTCCCGCTCGGTGTCGATCGCGCCGGGCGCCACCGTATTGGCCGTGATGCCGTCGGGTCCGAACTCACGCGCAATGGCCTTGGCCAGCCCGTGCAGGCCGGCCTTGGCGGCGAGGTTCGGCGCGCGATGCGTCACCTGCCCCCAGAAACCGTCAAAGCCGGAGATCAGCACGATGCGGCCCCATTTGCGCTCTCGCATGTGGGGAATGGCGTGCCGCGACAGGTAGAACGCCGACGAAAGATTGGTATTGAGCACGTCGTTCCACTCGTCCGGCTGAATGTCGAGGAAGGCGCGGTAGCGGCGGATGCCGACATTCGAGACGAGGATGTCGGCCGAGCCGAAGGAATCGACGCAGGCATCGACCAGCGCCTTCGCCTCGTCGTCCTTCGCCACATTTGCCATCACGCCGATGGCCTTGCCGCCGGCGTCGGTGATCTCCTTGACCACGCGGTCGACGGCCTCGCGGTCGCGGCTGCCATTGACCACCACCGATGCGCCGCGTTGGGCGAGAAGGAGTGCCGCAGCGCGGCCGATATTGCGTCCCGAGCCGGTCACGATCGCGGCGCGGCCCTCAAATGTGTTTGTCATGTCCGTTTCCTGACGAAGGGATGCGCCGCCCGGCTGCAGGGCGGCGCATGCGGTTCACTGCTTCTCGATGCCGATCTCGGGGAACAGCTTCTCATATTTGTCGAGATCGGAGGCGATGATCGCCTCAAGTTCATCCGGCCCCTGGGCCGCAATGAGGAGGCCCGACTTTTCGTAGAGCGCGATGACTTCCGGCTCCTTCAACGCTTCCATCAGTGCGCCATGCAGCTTGTCGACGATCGGCTTCGGGGTGCCGCCCGGCGCCATGAACCCGATCCAGGTGTTCACGCCGACGCCGGGAATGGTTTCGGCGATGGTCGGCACGTCGGGCATCTTCTCGTAGCGCTCGTCCTCGGCCAGCGCCAGGATCCGCAGCGCGCCGCTTTCCGCATGCGGCAGCACCGCCGGAAGCGTGCCGAAGCTGACGGGAATATGACCGCCGACCAGATCGGCGATGGCAGGACCGCCGCCGGGATAGGGAACGTGGACCATGTCGAGGCCGGCTTCCTTGTTCATCACCTCGCCATTGATGTGATGGGCGGAGCCGATGCCGGCGCTGCCGAACTTCACCTTGCCCGGATTGGCCTTGGTGTATTCGACGAGCTCGGCGACCGTCGTGACCGGCAGGGACGGATGCACGACCAGCGCCATCAGCGTCGTCGCCGCCAGCGAGATCGGGGTCAGGTCCTTCTGCGGATCGTAGGGGAGATCCTTGAACATGTGCTTGTTCATGGAAATCGATGGATTCACCGTCCACAGCAGCGTGTAGCCGTCCGGCTTGGCGCGCGCGACATAGCCCGTTCCGACATTGCCGCCCGAGCCCGGACGGTTGTCGATGACGACCGGCTGGCCCAACAGTTCCGTCATCTTCGGCACCAGCGCGCGGGCCGAGACATCGGTCGACCCGCCGGGCGGGAAGGGCACAACGATCGTGATCGGCTTGTCGGGGTAGTTTTCCTGTGCATTTGCGGCAAAGGCGACTGCCAGGGCGCCAGCCGCGAAAGCCATCCGCGCCAGGGCGCGATGAATGGTCCTCATGTCACTCCTCCTTTGACATTATGCCTGCCGAAATCTCTCCTCCACCTCCCGCCGTCGGCGCGGCGGGAGAGAGTTCAGAGCCGGAATATCCGGCGGGCATTCTCGCCCTTGACCTTTTCGCGATACGATGCCGGCAGCGCGTTGACGCGTCCCAGCACGCCGGCCATGTCGCCGATCGTGTGGGGATAGTCGGAGCCGTACATGACATTGTCCTGGCCGCCGATGTCGATGCACATCTGCAGCGCCTCCTGCCGGTAGGCGATGGCGTCGTAATAGATCTGGCGCATATAGGTGCTGGGCGCGCGCGAGATCTTCTTGCGCCGCGCCGGATCCATCTCGAAGCAGCGGTCGAGGCGGCCGATGATGTAGGGCAGTGCGCCGCCGGCATGGCTGGCGATGATCTTGAGGTTCGGATAGGTGTCGAAGAAGCCGTCGAAGATCATCCGGCCGACCGCCAGCGACGTGTCGAACATGAAGCCGATGGAGCCCGTCAGGCTGTGCTCCTCCAGGTCCATCTGCTCGTAGCCAGGCGGCGTGGTGGGGTGGATCAGCACCGGCAGACCGTGGGCGTCGATCGCCTTCCACACCGGCGCGAAGGCCGGATCGGTCAGCGAGCGGCCGTTGATATTGGCCAGCACCATCACGCCGACAGCGCCATTGGCGACGCCGCGCTCCAGCTCCGCCACCGCCATGTCGGGATATTCCCACGGCACCGACACCATCCAGCGGATGCGGTCGGGATGATCCTTCTGGGCGCGCGCCATGTCGTCATTGACCACGCGCGCGGCGCGCAGGCTCACCTCGGGCGTGCCGAAGAAGCAGTTGGGCGCCGTCAGCGTGACGATGGCGATGTCGACGCCGGCCTTGTCCATGGCCGCGATGCGGATGTCGTAGTCGAAATGGCCCGGCTGGGGCATCAGGAAGCGAGCGCCCTCGGACAGGATTTCCGTCCGGCCGTCGACGCCGATGCGCTTCGAGTAGCGCGGCGCCCCCTCGTTCATCAGGATGTCGAAATATTCCTGGCTGAACATATGCGTATGTACGTCGATCACCGGCATTTGCGGTTCTCCTGGGGGTTAGACTTCCTGCTCGAAGGCGATCTTGGCGCGGCCGCGCATGCGGTTCGCATAGGCGGTCCAGCAGGCCCACAGGACGAGGCCGATCGACAGGACCAGCAGCGTGCCGCTGACGGGGCGCTGGAACAGAGCCGTCCAATCGCCGCCCTCCAGCAGCATGGCGCGGCGGAAATGCTCCTCCATCATCGGGCCGAGAACGAAGGCGATCAGCAGCGGCGCGGGCTGGAAGCCGCAGACCCTGAGCACGAAGCCGACGACGCCTATGACGAAGGTGACTACCACGTCGAAAGCATTGAGATTGACGCTGTAGGAGCCGATGCAGATGAAGACGATGATCATCGGATACATCAGCTTGTAGGGGATTTGCAGGAACTTCACCCACAGGCCGATCAGCGGCACGTTGAGGATCACCAGCATCACATTGCCGATGAAGAAGCTGGCGATGAGGCTCCAGAACAGTTCCGGATGGTCCGCCATGAGGCGCGGCCCCGGCGTGATGCCGTGCAGCATCAGCGCGCCGATGATGAGCGCCATGGTGGCGCTGCCGGGGATGCCCAGCGTCAGCGTGGGAATGAATGAGGTCTGCGCCGCGGCATTGTTGGCCGTTTCGGGCCCGGCCACACCCTCGATCGCGCCGCTGCCGAAACGCTCCGGCTGGCGCGAAACCTTCTTCTCCAGCGCGTAGCTCAGGAAGGAGGCGAGCGTCACGCCGGTGCCCGGCAGCGTGCCGAAGACGGTGCCGACACCGCTGCCGCGCACGATCGGCCAGACCGAACGGCGGACGTCGTCGCGGGTGGGGAACATCTCGCGGAAGCGGACCTTCTGGATCACCTGCCCCTTCTCGTTGCTCAGCACCGAGGCGATGATCTCGGTGACGCCGAAAAGGCCCATCGCCATGGCGATCAGGTCGATACCGTCATAGAGCTCGAAGAAGCCGAGGGTGAAGCGTGGCGTGCCGGTGTTCAGGTCCGTGCCGATCGTGCCCAGGAGCAGGCCCAGCACGACCATGGCGACGCCCTTGAGCGGCGTGCCCTGCGCCACGGTGGCCGCAGCAAGAACGCCGAGCACCATCACGGCGAAATATTCCGCCGGCCCGAAGGAGAGCGCCACGGCCGAAAGCACGGGCGCGAAGGCGATGAGGACGACGATGCCGATGACGCCGCCGATGAAGGAGCCCGCCGCCGTCATCATAAGGGCGACGCCGGCGCGGCCCTGCCGCGCCATGGGATGGCCGTCGAGACAGGTTACGGCCGAAGAGGTCTCGCCCGGCAGGTTGAGCAGGATCGAGGTGATCGAACCGCCATACTGGCTGCCATAATAGACGCCTGCCAGCATCACCACCGCCGAGGTCGGCTCAATGTAGAAGGTGATCGGCAGCAGAAGCGAGATCGCGGCAAGCCCGCCGACGCCAGGCAAGACGCCGATGAAAGTGCCGAGCGAGACGCCCACGAAGCAATAGAACAGATTCTGGAGGCTCAGCGCCGAAGCGAAGCCCATCGCGAGATTGGAAAGCAGATCCATCAGAACAGGTCCAACTCAAATGCCGGCATGGAGAGGCCAAGTCCGACCGTGAAGACGAGCCAGGCGAAGATCGAGAGAGCCACACCAAGGATGAAGGCGGTGGAGATCCGCAATTCAGGGTCGGCAAAGGAGGAAACGAGCACCGCCGCCATCACCGCGGGCATGAGGCCGAAATAGCGGATGCCGATGGCGAAGGCGAGGACGCTCAGGCTGATGGCGATGAGCGGGCGCCACGGCACATCGATACGCTCCGCCGCGCCCCGGGCGCCCTGCAATGCCAGGCCGGCGCCGAGCAGCGTGCAGATGGCGGACAGGACGAAGGGGAAATAGCCGGGCCCCATGCTCGTGGCCGTGCCCAGAGCCATGCCCCATGCGCGGATCCCGAACCACAGGCCGAAAGCCAGTATGATCAGGCCGCCGACCAGTGTTCCCACATCGGGTGAGACCAGTTCGGGTTCGGCCGAATCGCCAGCCGAATTGGTCTCCGCTCCCGCGCCTGAAGCGCGGCCAAGCTCGCTCATGGTGACCTCCCTGTCATGCGGGCAAACGGCTCCCCCCGTGCCCGCGATCAGGTCAGACTAGCATGCGATGTTTTCCTGTCAAACAGATCGTTGATATGCAAAACACTTTCGCCCTGCCGTAACTACGTCGTCGCGAAAGTGTTTTCTCCTGCCTGTAAATTCAGCAGGCATCGCCGCCGCTTCACGGCCGCCGGAAGCCGGTCGGCCCGCCATAGAGATAGGCGATGCGGTCGACGGCCTCGCGTAGACCCTCCCTGGCGACGCTCATCGTGTGTCCATTGGCGTGGATGATGTTTTCGCCGTCCAGCATGATCGCCACATGCCCCTTCCAGAAGACGAGGTCGCCGCGCCGCAGTCCGGCAAAGCCGTCTTCCGGCACCAGCGCCTCACCCAGCCGCGCCGCCTGCATGTCGGTATCGCGCGGCGCGTCCCGGCCGGTCATGCGCATGGAAAGCTGCACCAGTCCCGAGCAATCGATGCCGAAGGCGCTCGCGCCGCCCCACAGATAGGGCGTGCGCTCCAGCGTCTCTGCGATGGCCACATAATCGTCGGCCACGTCGCCGGCTGGCCGCAGATGGGCGGCGATCATATGACCCCCGCCGGCCAGCGCCGTATAGTGCGTGCCGCGCCGCTCGGACATGCCGCTCACATTGACGCTGGACCCGAGCGACAGCACCGAGCGGCGCGGCGACTTCAGGTCGTCCGACCAATAGACGAAGCTGCGCGGCGCGGCCACGACATGCGTGGCCTGCGGCTCCGCCGCCGCAAGCGCGGCCTCGGTGACATAGCCGACATAGGAGTCGTGCGCGGCCTGAATCCAGGCCCAGCCGTCCCTGCGCTCAAAGACAGACACCGCGTCTCCCAGCAGAAGCTGCGTGTCGATCCCCGCGCCCTCATCCGGCGCTGGATGGAGATCGGCCACCGGCACGGCGATCCGGGCAGGCGCGCCTTCGACATAGCGGGCCGCCTCCACCTGCCCGCGCAGCGCCGCATCGGCGAGGTCGGGCCGGAAGGCGGCAAGGCGGCGATCCAGCGTCATGGTCTCATATCCTTGGCCTGGCGGATAATGGCATCGCCGAAGCGCTCCACGAACAGCGCCCCGTCCACCGTGCGCCCGATCAGCACATTGCGCCTGTCGCTCTCGTCGGAATGGCGCTGAAGCAGGCCGAGCGCGCCCATCGTGTCGAGCGCGCGGGTGATGACCGGCTTGCTCACCCCCAGTCGCTGCGCCAGCCCGCGCACGGTATGCGGAGGCGGGTCGAGATAGACGCTGAGCAGGATGGCGAACTGGCGCAGCGAGAGGTCGGGCCGGCCCGCCTGCACCTCGTCCAGCGACACGCGCTGCCACAGGCGCAGAGCTTCGGAAGGACCGGGGTCAGCCATCATCGCGGCGGGATTCCGCATTTCGTTTCGGTAGCGTTCCATTCAACGCGCTGGCGGCGGCCGTTTCAAGCCCTTGGCTTGTAGCGCCGCGCCAGCATGTCGGCCAAGGCGCGGATCGCCTGCGCCTCGCCGCCGACAGTCACATGCGGCCGCTCCACCGGGCTCCAGCCGAAAACATCGAAATGCACCCATTTGCGGCCCTGCCCGACGAAGCGGCGCAGGAACAACGCCGCCACGATGGCGCCGGCGAAACCGTCCGCATTGACATTATTGATATCGGCGATGCGCGAGGAATAGCGGGTGTCATAGCCGTCCCAGAGCGGCAGCCGCCACAGCGGATCGGCCGCGCGCGCCGCCGCGCCGGCGATCTCGGCGGCCAGATCGTCGTCGTCGGTGAAGAAGGGCGGCAGGTCGGGGCCGAGTGCGACCCGCGCGGCACCGGTCAGCGTCGCCATGTCGATCAGCAGGTCGGGCGCGTCCTCATCGGCATAAGCGAGCGCGTCGGCGAGGATCAGCCGGCCCTCCGCATCCGTATTGCCGATCTCGACGGTCAGCCCCTTGCGGCTCGCCAACACGTCGCCCGGACGGAAGGCGTTGCCGGCGATCGCATTCTCCACCGCCGGGATGAGCACGCGCAGGCGCAGGTCGAGCCCGAGCGCCATCACGATCGCGGCGAGGCCGAGCACATTGGCAGCGCCGCCCATGTCCTTCTTCATCAGCAGCATGTTGCTCGGCGGCTTGATGTCGAGCCCGCCGGTGTCGAAGGCGACGCCCTTGCCGACCAGCGTGACCTTCGGCGCGCCCTCGCGGCCCCAGCTGAGGTCGATGAGCCGCGGCGCGTCGCTGGAGGCTCGGCCGACCGCATGGATCATCGGGAAATTCCGCTCCAGCAGGTCGTCGCCGACAATGACGTCGACGGCAGCGCCATGGCGGTGCGCAAGATCGCGCGCAGCCTGCTCGATGTCCGCCGGCCCCATATCGTTGGTCGGCGTATTGATGAGATCGCGGGTCAGGAACACCCCTTCCGCCAGCGCCCGCACCCGCGTCGTGTCCACGCCCTCGGGCGCGGCGAACGAGATCTCGGCTCCGGCCTTGCGGCCATAGCGCGTGAAGGCATAGCCGCCCAGCATCACACCCAGCGTCGCCAGCTCCGCCTCCTGCGGGGGGTTGGCGAAGTGCCAGCTTCCGGCCGGCAGCAGGCGTGCCAGCGCACCCGTGGCGAGCGGCGCGAAACCGCCCCGCTCGACCGCATCGCCGAGGCCGAACAGCGCGCCGGCGATCCCGCCGCCCTCGCCCGGCACAAGCAGAAACTTGCCCGCTTCGCCCCTGAAGCCGCATGATGCAGCCCATTCGCGGTGGCTTTCGGCAATGGCGCTATTCATGCCGTCACCTGCAACGAGCCAGACCGGCCGCGAGCCGGCTTCGCGATCATCAATGAGCGTTACGGGCAATTCCATCCCCTCTTTGCATCTGCGGAGAGCTTCGTTCTAGCGCGCGGGACCGATCGGCGGGAAGCGCCTTGCAAGCAGGAATATCCGGCTTCAGCGGAATACGGCCGTATTGTCGCGTCCGCCGGCCTTGGCACGATACAGCGCCTGGTCGGCCATGCCGAGCAGAAGTTCGAGCCCCGCACCGGATCGCGCGGCCAATCCGATGCTCACCGTGACGCGAATATCGCCGCCTTCCGCGCCGACCGTCATCCGCGAAACGGCCTGCCTCAGGCGTTCCGCGACCGCCAGGGCTTCCTCCGGCGACAACTGAAACAGCACGACGACGAATTCCTCGCCGCCCATGCGTCCGAACAGATCGTCAGGACGAAGTTCGCCGGAAACCACCCTGGTGAAGGCAATCAGTACGTCGTCGCCGACCATATGACCGTGGCGGTCGTTCACCTGCTTGAAGTAATCGATATCCAGCATCAGCACGGTCACCTGCGGCGTGCCGGTGGAGGACGAAGCCAGCCTTTCGGCGGCGCGCTCCAAGACGGCGCGGCGGTTCAGGATACCGGTCAGTTCGTCATGGTTTGCCGAATGCGCCAATTGCCGCATCAGATCCATGCGCGCCGAATTGATGCTGGCGGCGGTGAGCGGCGCCAATGCCATCAGCGCGATACCCAGCCGCAGCGAAGATATGTCTCGCAGGACATCTCCCTGCATCTTCAGGTCGATGAGACCGCTGGATACCGCCACGAGCAACCAGCTGCAGAAAACCAGGGTCAGCACGGCGGTCACGAAAACGGAATAGGACAGTGCGCACCAAAGGAGCGCGGGAACGGCGAAGGCGACCGCGCCCGGACCGCCGACGACCACGCCCATGATGACGGAGGCGAGGAGCGCTACCGCCGGCGCCGCCTTGCGGGCAATCTTCGCAGGCGACGCGCCGATCGTGAACGACCAGTTTTGCGGCACGACGGGAAATGTCAGTATTGCCGGCAGTATGACGAGGCTGTTGACCAGTTCGGTGACAAACCAGAATTCGAGCCCGGTGAGGAAATCGCGTCCGAAGAGAACGCGTGCGGCGCCGCCGCCGACAAAAGCAGCGACCAGAGCCGCCGTGGCGCAGATGCCGAAGAGAAAGAGCACCGAGAGCGGCCGGCGCAGCTTCCTGTCGCTTTCCGTCCGCAGGCTGAACAGCAGATATCCCGTGATTGCGCCGGCCATATTGGCGACGGTGAGCCATATGGTGATGCCGATGTTACCACCCGTCGAAATATCGGCCGCTATATAGCCGAGGAACGCACCCAGCCAGCCGCCGAAATTGGCGAAACGCGGACCGCGCACCATCATGCCGAGTAGGAGTGCGTTGGCAGGCCAGAAAGCTGCCAGCGACCCCATCGGCCGGGTGAGGATTCCGAACAGGCAGGCGATGAAGACCACCGCGCCGACGCTGAAAGCAGCGATGAGGTGGCTGGCGAGAGGGGTTGTGCCCTCCCGAGGCCCGGCAACTGCATCCAACACGCATGCGTCTCCGCGTTTCCAATCTCTCGCGGATATCTTGCAGCATGCATGATTTCGTTCGCGTTAACCGGGCCGCCATTCATGTTAACGAACCGTTAGGGTTAACAGAATATTTCTCGGGCATCTCAGCGGCGCAGCCGCGCAATCGAGGTTCCGGACCATGCGCCACGTCAGTCGCCCCGCCAGCCGCCTTGCGCCGTGGCGCGCCGCCACAGCATCCGTGCTGGTCGCCCTCGCGCTCGCCGGATGCGCCAGCGACCGGAACATGACGACCGGCTCGGTCAATCGCGACGCCGCAGCTGGAGCGACCTCCGTCGAGGCGCTCGGCCAGGCCTATTCCCGCGACGCGAAGAACAAGTCGCTGTCCATGCGCTATGCGGCGGCGCTGCAGGCCAATGGCCGCGCCGACCAGTCGCTGGCGGTGATGCGCAAGACGGCCATCGATTTCCCGAGGGACCGCGACGTGCTCGCCGCCTATGGCAAGGCGCTCGCCGCCGCCGGGCAGCTCGAACCGGCGCTCGATGCCGTGCGCCGCGCGCAGACGCCCGAATATCCCGACTGGCGGCTGATGTCGGCGGAAGCCGCCATTCTCGACCAGCTCGGCCAGTCCGACAATGCACGCCAGCTCTATCGCCGCGCGCTGGAACAGGCGCCGGGCGAACCCACCATCCTGTCCAATCTCGGCATGTCCTATGTGCTGGAAGGCGACCTCAGGGCCGCCGAGACCTATATGCGGCAGGCCGCGCAGGCGCCGGCCGCCGACAGCCGCGTGCGGCAGAACCTTGCCCTCGTCGTCGGTCTCCAGGGCCGCTTCCAGGAAGCGGAGCGGATCGCCAGCCAGGAGCTTTCCCCCGACCAGGCGCAGGCCAATGTGGCCTACCTTCGCTCCATGCTCGCCCAGCAGAATGCCTGGAGCCAGCTCAAGGACGACAAGAAGGTGAATTGAGCGAATAGCGAAGTAAGCGAGTAGCGAATAGGGGGCGGGATATCCCTATTCGCTACTCGCTATTTCGCTATTCACTTTCCCCTACTGGAATATTCCCCGCTCGGAGACCTGGATCCCGGCAGGGCCGAGGATCACCGCGAACAGCACCGGCAGGAAGAACAGGATCATCGGCACGGTGAGCTTGGGCGGCAGCGCGGCGGCCTTCTTCTCGGCCGCGTTCATGCGCTGGTCGCGGCTTTCATTGGCGAGAACGCGCAATGCATGGGCCACCGGCGTGCCATAGCGCTCGGCCTGGATGAGCGCCTGCGATACGCTCTTCACCGATTCCAGCCCGGCGCGGCTGGCAAGGTTCTCATAGGCCTGCCGGCGCTCCTGCAGGAATGAGAGCTCGGCATTGGTCAGCACGAATTCCTCGGCGAGCTCTACCGACTGCACGCCGATCTCCTCCGCCACGCGCCGGAAGGCCGCCTCGACCGACATGCCCGATTCCACGCAGATCAGCAGCAGGTCGAGTGCGTCCGGCCATGCCTTCTGGATCGATTCCTTACGCTTGGACGCACGGTTGGAGACGTAGAGCACCGGCGCGTAGAAGCCGGCATAGGCGGCCACGATGGCGATGAACAGCTTCATGAAGGGCGGCTGGTCCGGAAGCGCACCGAGCACGAACAGGTAGACCGCCGCCAGCGCGAAGCCGGCAAAAGGCAGGACCAGGCGGAAGAAGAGGAATTTCGTCAGCGGGTTCTGGCCGCGGAAGCCGGCCATCCTGAGCTTGTTGAGCGTCTGCTCGTCGGCCAGGGCGCGGCGCAGGTCCAGCCGCTCGACGATATTATGCATGCCGACCGACTTCTCTTCGCGCAATCCCTTGCGGCGGCGCTCGGCCTCGGAGGCCAGCCGCGCGCGCTGCTTGGCGCGCAGTTCCTCGCGTTCCAGCGCCACCGATTTCATGCGCGACTTGAGCGGATCGCCGCCGAGCGCCTGCAATGCGGTGAACACCGTCGCGAAGACGGCGATGGCGACCAGAAGCGCCATCAGGAAGCCTGGTTCGAAAAGCGTGCGGACGATCTGGTCTGTCATGGCGGCGTTCCGGTCAGACTTCGAAGTTCATCATCTTCTTCATCACGAAGATGCCCATCATCATCCACAGGCCGGAAACGCCCAGGATGATGTGGCCCGTCGAGGTTTCGAAGAGCGGCATGATGTAGTTGGGACTGGAGAGATAGACCAGGAAGGCGACGACGAAGGGCAGCGAGCCGATGATCCAGGCCGATGCCTTGGCTTCCATCGACAGCGCCTGCACCTTGGCCTTCATCTTCTTGCGGTCGCGCAGCACGCGCGACAGGTTGCCCAGCGCTTCCGAAAGATTGCCGCCGGCCTGCTGCTGGATCTGAATGACGATGCCGAAGAAGCCGGCTTCCGGGCAAGGCATGGTTTCCTGCATGCGCATCGCCGCGTCGGGAATGGACATGCCGAGTTGCTGCGCCTCGACGATGCGGCGGAACTCGCTTTTCACCGGCTCCTGCGCCTCGGATGCGATCAGCCTGATGCCGTCATTGAGCGGCAGGCCGGATTTCACCGCACGCACGATGACGTCGAGCGCATTGGGAAACTCGTTGAGGAAGGCCTTGACCCGCCGCGTGCGCTTGAACGCCACGAACCAGCGCGGCAGGCCGAACAGGCCGGCGATGAAGGCGCCCGGCAGAACGAGCAGCGGCGCGCCGAGCACGAATAGGATCACCGTCAGCACGATGCCGGCAATAAGGGAATAGACGTAGAAGCGCTCGATCGAGACGTTGAGGCCGGCCTGGCGCAACTGGATGCGCAGCGGCGGCTTCTTGATGTTGCGGTCGCGCAGCTTCTGCTTGTCGTCGAGGTCCTTGAGCGAATCCTGGATGGATTTGCGGCGCTTGGCGACTTCGGCAATGCGGTCGCGCGAGGCCTTCACCAAGGCACGGTCGGTGATGGCGTGCTTGACCGTCTCCAGGCGCTTCTCGGTCTGGCGCTCGCTGGCGATCGTGTTGAACATCAGCACATAGGCGATGGCGCCGGCGCTGGTCGCGGCAAGCACGATGAAGAGAAGGGTGCTGTCCATGCGCTGCTCCTCGCGCCGCGGTCAGGCGCTCTTCTCCATCGCCTCGAGCGCGCCGGCCAGCCGCTGCTCCTCGCCGAAATAGCGGGCGCGGTCCCAGAAGCCGGGGCGACCGACGCCGGTGGAGACATGCTGGCCGAGAATCTTGCCGCCGGTATCCTCACCCTTGATGTCGAAGAGGACGAGGTCCTGCGTGATGATGACGTCGCCTTCCATGCCGATCACCTCGGTGATGTGGGTGATGCGGCGCGAACCGTCGCGTAGGCGCGCGGCCTGGATGATGACGTCCACCGAGCCGACGATGATCTCGCGCACCGTGCGCTGCGGCAGGCTGAAGCCGCCCATGGCGATCATCGATTCCATGCGGTTGAGGCATTCGCGCGGGCTGTTGGCGTGTATCGTGCCCATGGAGCCATCATGGCCGGTATTCATCGCCTGCAGCAGGTCGAAGACCTCCGGTCCGCGCACTTCGCCGACGATGATGCGTTCGGGACGCATGCGCAGGCAGTTCCTGACAAGGTCGCGCATGGTGATCTCGCCCTCGCCCTCGAGGTTGGGCGGACGGGTTTCGAGGCGCACCACATGCGGCTGCTGCAGCTGGAGTTCCGCGGAATCCTCGCAGGTGATCACGCGCTCGTCACGGTCGATATAGTTGGAAAGGCAGTTGAGCAGCGTCGTCTTGCCCGAGCCCGTGCCGCCCGAAATGATGACATTGCAGCGCACGCGGCCGATGATCTTCAGCACCTCCGCGCCCTCGGGCGTGATGGCGCCGAAGCGGACAAGCTGGTCGAGCGTGAGCTTGTCCTTCCTGAACTTGCGGATGGTGAGGGCCGCGCCGTCGATGGCGAGCGGCGGCACGATGACGTTGACGCGCGAGCCGTCGGGAAGGCGCGCGTCGCAGATCGGCGAGCTTTCGTCGACGCGGCGGCCCACCTGGCTGACGATGCGCTGGCAGACATTCAGCAGCTGCTGGTTGTCGCGGAAGCGGATCTGGGTCTCCTCGACCCGGCCGCCGACTTCGATGAAGACGTTCCGGGCGCCGTTCACCATGATGTCGGCGATCTCGTCGCGGGCGAGCAGCGGCTCCAGCGGCCCATAGCCCAGCACGTCGTTGCAGATGTCCTCGAGCAGATCCTCCTGCTCGGCGATCGACATGGCGAAGTTCTTGATCGCGATGATGTCGTTGACGATGTCGCGGATTTCCTCGCGCGCGGCATCGGGCTCCAGCTTGGCAAGCTGCGACAGGTCGATCGTGTCGATCAGAGCCGAGAAGACCTGGCTCTTGGTGTCGTAGTAGGATTCGTTGCGCTCCCGCGGTGCGGCGCGGCGCGGCGCTTCCGGCACCAGCGGCGGCGCTTCCATGGCGCGCTTGGGCGCTGCCTCGGTGCGTGGCTCCACGGGCCGGTTCGCCAGCCCGACATCGCCATATGCCGGCGCCGATGGCGGCGTAGCGACGGGACGGAATTCGCCCCCTCTCGCCCCGCCTTCATTGCCTCTCTTGCCAAACATGTATCACCCGGTCCCGCTACATATGCCCCCGCCGGGGGCCGTGAATGATCGGCTACTTCTTGCGCAGCTTGAGCCTGTCGATCAGCGCGGCGACGCCGGGCTTCTTCCTGGCCTTGACCTCGGCGCGCCCGGTCAGCACATGGGCGAGATCGTTGATGAGCTGCACCGTCGCGTGATTGGCATCCATCTCGCCCAGCATGCGGCCATTATTGGCGGCATTGCCGAAGGCCTGCGGATCGAAGGGGATGACGGCGACCGGCTCGATGCCCAGCGGCTCGGCGAAATCCTTCACCGATATTTCCGGCCGCTTCGGCACGCCGACCTGATTGATGACGAGGCGCGGCGGCCCGTCATTCGGCCGCAGCTTCTTCAGCATGTCCATCAGGTTCTTGGTGTTGCGCAGGTTGGCAAGTTCCGGCGTCGCGGTGATGATCACCTCGTCGGCTTGCGCCAGCGTGTTGCGGCTCCAGCCGGTCCAGATATGCGGCACGTCGAGGATCAGCGCCGGCGCGGTGCGCTGCGCCGTGTCGATGATCTGCGTGAAGGCATCGGGATCGAAGTCGTAGACGCGGTCCAGCGTGGAGGGCGCGGCAAGCAGCGACAGGTGCTCGGCGCACTGCGCCAGCAGGCGGTCGAGATAGACTTCGTCGATGCGCTCCGGCGCGAAGACCGCCTCGGCGATGCCCTGTGCCGGATCCTGGTCGAAATTGATGTTGGCCGTGCCGAAGGCAAGGTCCATGTCCGCGACCACCACTTCCGAGCCGAACAGCCTGGACATGGTCCAGCCGACATTATGCGCGATGGTGGATGAGCCCACACCGCCCTTCGCGCCGATGAAGGCGATGGAACGGCCGATCGGCGCAGCCTCGGGATCGACATAGATCGACGATATGACGCCGACGATATCCGCCATGGAGATCGGCGCGACGATATATTCCGACACGCCCGAGCGGATCAGTTCGCGATAGAGGCTGATATCGTTGTAGTGGCCGACGATGACCACCTTGGTCGAGGGATCGCAAACGGCGGCGAGCTGTTCCAGCGCCTCCATCAGCTGGCGCGGCTCGCGGCGCGATTCCATGATGATGAGATTGGGCGTCGGCGCCGACTGGTAGAACTCGATCGCCGTGGCGATGCCGCCCATATGCACCTTCAGATGCGCCTTGGCGAGGCGGCGGTCCTCGGCGGCCCGCTCGATGGGATTGGCCACGCTCTCGGTTTCGCAGAAGGCCTGTATCGAGATGCGCGGCACCGGCCGCAGCGCGTTGACCGCGGCGATCTCCGCCTCGCGCGCCATGTCGTCCAGCGCCGGATCATATGCAAGATTGCTCATCTGCTTTGCCCCCGCCCGGCTCAGTATTCGATCTCTGACTGACCGGCGAAATCGCCGGAAATCTCACGATTCTTGTAGGCGTCGATCGCCGATGCGCGATTTTCCGGATCGATCTCCGTCATCTTGCGCGGTCCGAGCAGGTCGTAGGGATTGGCCACCTGCGCGGCGAGGTTGTTCTGATAGGCACAGCCGAAATTGGCATAGTGCCTGTTGTCGGAGGTCTCGGCGATATCCTTCGGCCAGCGGCCGCATTTGCCGACGCTGGCGGTCACCGCCGAATAGGCGACCCGGATCGGCGCGGAGACATCCGGCGCGCCGGCATCGTAGGCGTTGACGAGGATGCGGCTCAAGGGGACGCCCTGCCTGACGATCACGTCGACCATCTGCGCGGCGACGGCGGAAGCAGCGGCCGCATTGGCGCTGCCATAGGGCACCAGGATGCGCACGGCCGCGCCCGATTTCGCGTCGTAATCGTCCATGAAGCCGGCCAGCACCTGCGCCTGCTCGCGCGACACCTTGTGCGCCGACGCCGCCACCGGCAGGTCGATCGTGCGTTCGCGCTCGCCGACCACGATCGGGTGGTTGGTGCGGTAGTCGTCGGGGATCGATCCGACCTGGATGCTGTCGCGGTTGGCGCAGCCGGCCAGCAAGGCCGCCGAGAGCGCTACCAGGACGACCGCGTTGCGCATGCTGCTACGCTTGATGGCCATTTGCGGGTCCCCACTCACTTGTAGATATAGCCGACCACACCGTGGTAGCGGCCCTTGGGCAGATCGGTCTTGGCATTGCCGTAGACGCGGTTGACGCGGCCGAGGAAAATGCCCGCGCCATCGCTGGCGGCGTTGAAATTGTCGTCCGGACGGGCCAGCGCGGCGCGCGCCGTGGGCTTGGCCAGATACGGCGTCACGATGATGACAAGCTCGCTCTCGTTGCGGACGAAGTCGCGGCTGCGGAACAGCGCGCCGAGCACCGGCACCTTGGCAAGGCCGGGAATACCGTTGACCGACTGGCGGATGTCGTCGCGCACGAGGCCGGCGATCATCATGGAGCCGCCGGAGGGCAGTTCGACGGAGGTATCGGCGAGACGCTTGCGCAGCGAGATGATGCTGGTATCGCCGATCGCCACGCCGCCTTCCATCGTCGGCTCGGAAACCTGGGTGCGGACCTTCAGGCTGATGCGGCCGGGCGACAGCACCACCGGCTGGAACTCCAGACCGATGCCATATTCGATCTTCTGGATGCCATAGATGCGGTCGCCGTCCTGGTTGTCGCGCGACACGGCGCTGCTGACCGAGTTGACGATGTTGAACTCACCACCGACCCGGAAGGTCGCCTTCTCACCGGACACGGCCGTCAGCGTCGGCTCGGCCAGCGTCTTCATCACGCCCGACTGGTCGAGCGCGTTAAGATAGGCCTGGATCGAGCCGGTGGGGCTGCTATAGCCTGCGATGCGGGGCGCGGGCGTGCCGCCGGCGCCGCCCGGCAGCAGCGTATCGATCACCCCGGTGGTAATGCCGCCGCTGGTGGCATTGGCGATCAGGTTCACGCCGAGCTGCTTCATCACCGTGCGGCTGATCTCGGCCACCGTGACCTTCAGCGTCACCTGATCCTCGCCGATGATCTTCAGCATGTTGACGATCTGGCTGGAGCGGCGCTCCGCGTCGGGATTGTTGATGTCGACACCGCCGATGGTGCCGCCGCCGGCCGCCGTCTGCGAATACTGGCCGGTCGTCGCTTCACCGCCTGACACGAAGATCGTGGCGAGCTGCGCCGCACGCGAGGCGTCCAGCGGCGTCTCCACCGTGCCGGTGAGCACGACATTGTCGTTGATGAGTTCGATATCGATGTCGGAATTCGGAATGAACCGCCGCAGGTGCTCCTTGAGCCCCGACACGTCGCGCTCAATGGCGAGGTCGAGGCTGGCGATCTGCTGGCCGTTGGCGCCGAAGACGAAGATGTTGGTCTCGCCCACCTGCTTGCCGAAGAGGTAGATGCGGCGCGCCGTACGCGTCACCGCGTCCGCCACGGCGGGATTGGCGACGAGGATATCATAGGCATCGGACGGCAGGTCGATGACGATCGACTTGTTGAGCCCGAGCTTGATGCGCTGCGTCGCGTTGGAGCCGCTGACGCGGGCGAGGCCCTGTGCGTCCGCACTCGTCACGGCGGCGAATTGCGGCACGAGGGCGGCGACCGTTCCGGCAAGCAGCAGGGCCACGGCGCGACGCGCGGCGAAAGCGCGGTGCTTGTTGGGCATGAGGCTGTTCCTTGACATTAGCGCGCTCCCACGTCCGAGATCTCGCCGGCCTTGATCATGCGCACGGTGCCGCGACGGCCCGAGCCCGATACGAGATATTCGCCGACGCTCTCCACCGGCTCCTGTGCATCCGCGATCGGCCGCAGCGCCAAAGTGAGGCGGTCGGCCATCTGCTGGGCGACGGTGATGATCTCGCCCTGCTCGGGCGTGAGCTCCAGCGTCGCGGTGTCGCCGACGCGCACCTTCCGGCCTTCCTCGTCTTCCTGGATCGCCTGGTCGATGGCCAGCACGCGTATGTTCTTGAGGATCGTTTCGGTGACGAAGCCGTCGCTGGCGCCCGACGTTCCCGTCGAGGTCGCGCGGCGCGTCATGATGACATCGACATAGTCGTTGGGCAGGATGAAGCCGCCGGCCGAGGTGTCGGCGGCGATGCGGGTCGCCACCGCGCGCTTGCCGGTCGGCAGGATGGACGACATGAAGCTCTGCCCCTCGCCGATGAGCTTGGAGCGGCGCAGCGGTTCGCCGGCATAGAGCGGCACGCGGGCAATCGCGCCCTTCAGTTCCTCCATGGCATTCGCGTCGGAGCCGCGCGTGAGGAATTGCTGGCTCAGCGTGTCGGCCGGCCAGGCCTGCCATTCGAGCGCATCGCCGAGCGTCGAGCCCATCGGCACGTCGCGCGCCAGTATCAGCACGTCCTGCAACTCGATCGCCGGCGCGGCCGGGCCGCTTTCGACGATGATCTGCGCGGGCGGCGGCGCCATCATGTTCTTGGCAACATAGCCAGCGCCGACCGCGGCGGCGACCGCGACGCCGAGAATGACCAGCCTCGATGAATTCATGGTTTGACCTAGCCCCCGGCAACCCGATGATGTGCAGGGAGATTGAGGATCAAACGTCAAATTAAGGTTAATGAACCGCTTACGATCATCATTAATTTAAAGTTTAACGGCGGGCTTCGGCCCGTCCGGTCCGGGCAGCCAAGCATTCGCCGGGCCGCACATCTTTACCTGCGAAGGTTTCAGGGGTGGGCCAGAGAAGAAAGCGCCCACTGCACAAGCGCCGTCTGCGGGAAGGTGAGCAGGCCGGCGACGCCGAGCGCAAGCCCGTAGGGAACCCCGGCCTTCTCGTCGGCGACATGGCGCAGGAACATGTTGCCGCCGGTGAAGATCGCCACGGGCGATCCGCGATAGCGCAGGATCAGCAGCGTCAGCAGGCCGCCCAGGACCGAGCCGAGCACCAGATATTCGAGCAGGTTCCAGCCCAGTCCCATCCAGACGGCCGTGCCGGTGAGGAGCTTGGCGTCGCCGCCACCCATGCCGCCGATGGCGAAGATCGCGAAGGTGACCGCCAGTACCAGCCCGCCGGCCGCGAAATGCATGCCATAGGTCGCCCAGTCCATGCCGGTCAGCGGCGCGATCAGCGCGAAGGACGCAACCAGCAGCAGCGAGACGCGGTTGGCGATCGTCATCGACAGCATGTCGGAGATCGCCGCGAAGAGCATGCAGAAGGGAAACACCACGAAGATCGCTGCCGCAAGCATGCCCGGAAATCCTGTCGCCTCTATACGCAGCGCATCATATGTGCGCGCGCTTAACCCTTGGTGAAGCCGAAACGAAAAAGGCCGCCCAAAGGCGGCCTCGTTCGACGCAAACGACTGTCAATTACTCGACAGTGTTGTCCAGCTTGCCGGCGATGCGGTTGAACTGGTTGCTCAGCGAGTTGCCGAGAGCACCGGCGCCGGCAACGATGGCGAGCGCGATGAGGGCGGCGATGAGGCCGTATTCGATTGCGGTAGCGCCAGACTCGTCCTTGGCGAAACGTGCAACAAGCTTAGACATGTGAGAGCTCCTTACTCAACGTGTGTTACAGCAATTCCGTCAACATTCTGGTCGCGTCGATCGGATGAGCCGAAATTACCCGGGAGCCGTTGCAATCGACTTAAGAAACAGGATTACCGAATCCTTTCGCGGCCAAACGCGGCCATGTGGTTAACCACGGGATAATGCGCGCCATTCGCCGCCGGGCGGCCCGAACCCCTGTTCCGCAAGGTATTCGCCGCGCATGCATATGAAACATCCGAGGTGAAATACCCTGCGCCGACATGCTCTCTGGCGGGCACTTAACCGTTGCTTCACCATTCGCGTTCATTCTTCGTGAAGTCTATCCGCCACGGAGCATCCTATGGCCCGCCTCGCCACCGTCATCCTCGCCGCGGCTTGCGTCGGTGCGGGCATTTCCGCTGCGTTCGCCAATCCCGGCATCGAAGTGGTCATGAACCAGGCCAAGATCGTCAAGCTGGAGCGCCCGGCGGATACGATCGTCGTCGGCAATCCCGCCATTGCGGACGCCGCCGTCCAGGACTCGACCACGCTGGTGCTCACCGGCCGCGGTTTCGGCGTCACCAACCTCGTCGTCATGGACTCGTCCGGCACGCCCATCATGGACGAGCAGGTGATCGTCTCGCGCAACAATCCGAATTCGGTGCAGATCTATCGCCGCGCGGCGATCCAGACGCTCTCCTGCACGCCCTATTGCGAAAGCTCCTACAAGAACGAGGCCGAGCGCAGTTCGGACCAGGGCGTGAGCGCAAGCGAATAGCGTCGGGCATTCGGTTAACCGGTGTTGAACCGAAGGTGAAAAACTCTCCGCATTGCCAAAACGGGACGTCAACCCGGACGCGCTAGTATCGGCCAGACGTCGGGAACGATCCGATCGGGGTGGATCATGGGGCAGCGGATGCACGATTTAAGGGAGGCCGGACCCGGCGCGCCGGGCCAACGGCGCAGGAGGCTGCGCTTCGGGCGCGACAGGCGCGGCAGCGTGGCGATCGAATTCGCCATTCTTGCAATCCCCTTCTCCCTCCTCGTCTTCGCCATACTGGAAAGCTGCATCTCCTTTGCCGGCCAGCAACTGCTCGCCAATGCGACGGACAATGTGGCGCGCCAGTTGCGCACCGGGCAGCTCAAGGCCGGCAGCGTCACCGAAGCCTCGCTCAAGAAGCTCATCTGCGACGATATCGGCATATTGGTCGCCAGCGGTTGCCCGGAACTCGTCGTGGACCTGCGGGAGTTCGCCACCTTCGAGGCCGCCGCCGCCGTCAGGATCAAGTTCACCGCCGACAACGATATCGACACGACCGGCTTTGCGGTGACGCCCGGCCCCTCCATGTCGAAGAACATGCTGCGCGTCTTCTATCGCTGGCCGGTCATCACCGACTTCATGCGCAAATCCCTGTCCAACCTGAAGGGCGGCAAAACGCTGCATTTCGCAACCGCAACCTGGCAGAACGAGCCCTTCGATGATTGAGCGCGCCAGACAGAGCCTGCATCGCCTCCTGCGCGACCGGCGCGGCGTCGCGGCGATCGAATTCGCCATCATCGCGCCGATCCTGCTGTCGCTCTATTTCGTCACAATGGAAGTGGCGCAGGGCATCGAGGTGAACAAGAAGGTCGGGCGCGTCGGCAGCATGGTCGCCGATCTCGTGACCCAGCAGCAGAAGGTCACCCGCTCCGAGGTCGAGGCGATCCTGAAGATCGGCGAGGCCATCCTGCAGCCATATAACCGCACGCGCCCGACGATCATCGTCACCGCCGTGCAGATGAGCGATACGGCAACGCCGGAGGCGCGCGTCGCCTGGTCGCGCAAGCTGGCGGATGGCAGTTTCTCCGTCGGCGCCAAGAAGGACACATTGGCCGACGTCCCCAGCCAGCTCAGGATCCGCAACACCTTCCTCATAAAGGTGGAAAGCCAGCTCGGCTATACGCCGGTCATCACATGGACGGCGGGCCAGAAGGAGGCGCTGGGGCTGCTTGCGGCATTCGACGGCATTTCCATGAACGAGGTCTATTATCTGCGCCCGCGCATGAGCCAGGCCATCGGCTGCGCCGATTGTTGAGGCGGCGTTTGCCAAGCCGGCGATCGAAGCCTATCTCTTGGGCCCAGGGCATGTGCGCACGCCACGAAAGCGGAGCGGGCACGCGCCTGAAGAAACGGGCTGAGGCGTGGCAAGCGGATCCGGAATTCGCCCCGCGCCGGCCTTCCTGAACGGCCAGCCATGTCGCGCGCTTTCGTCTTCGTACTCGACTCCTTCGGCATCGGTGGTGCGCCGGATGCCGCCGCCTTCGGCGACGAGGGCGCCGATACCTACGGCCATATAAGGGATGCCTGCGCGAAGGGGCGCGGCGACCGCGCGGGCCTGCGCGCCGGCCCGCTGCGCATGCCCAATCTCGAACGCCTCGGCCTCGCCCATGCCGCAGCGCTCGCCACCGGAGCACCGCAGCCCTCCTTCACACCGCAGGGTTTCCATGGCGCGGCAACAGAGATTTCGACCGGCAAGGACACGCCGTCAGGCCATTGGGAGATCGCCGGCGTGCCGGTGCGCTTCGGCTGGGGCTATTTCCCCGACACGATCCCGGCATTGCCCGCCGAATTGACCGATGCCGTCATCGCGGAGGCCGGCCTGCCGGGCATCCTCGCCAACCGCCATGCGCCGGGAACCGGCGTGATCGAGGATTTCGGCGAGGAACACATCGCGACCGGCAAGCCGATCTTCTACACCTCGGTCGATTCCGTCATCCAGATCGCCGCGCATGAGACACATTTCGGCCTGGAGCGGCTCTATGAACTGTGCCGCATTACGCGCAAATATGCCGACCGTTGGAATGTCGGACGCGTCATCGCCCGGCCCTTCGTCGGCGAGGATCGCGCCAGCTTCCAGCGCACGCCGAACCGGCGCGACTTTGCGGTGCCACCGCCCGAGCCGACTCTTCTCGACCGCGTCGAGGAGGCCGGCCGCAAGGTCTTCGCCGTCGGCAAGATCGGCGACATCTTCGCCCATCGCGGCGTATCGGACCTGCGCAAGGCGCCCGACAATATGGCTATGTTCGACAAGGCGCTGTCGGCCATCGCCGAGGCCGACGACGGCGATTTCGTCTTCGCCAATTTCGTCGATTTCGACACCAGTTTCGGCCATCGCCGCGACGTGCCCGGCTATGCCGCCGCGCTCGAAGCCTTCGACCACCGCGTGCCGGAGGTGCTGGCGGCGCTCAGGCCAGGCGACCTTCTGATCTTCACCGCCGATCATGGCTGCGACCCGACATGGAAAGGCACCGACCATACGCGCGAGCGCGTGGCGATCGTCGGCTCCGGCCCCGGCATTGCGCCCGTCAATGTGGGCGTGCGGAAAACCTTCGCCGATATCGGCGAAACGGTCGCCGCGCATCTCGGCCTCGCGCCGGGTTCCCACGGCACCTCCTTTCTGCCGGCGCGCAATGCCTGAACTGCCCGAGGTCGAAACAGTCCGGCGCGGCCTGCAGCCCTTCATGGAGGGCGCGACCATCCGCCATGTGGTGCAGCGGCGGCCGGACCTGCGCTTTCCCTTCCCGCCGGATTTCGTGCAGCAACTGGAAGGACACCGCATCGCCGAAATCGCCCGGCGGTCGAAATATTTGCTTTTCCATCTCGACGGCGGCCCGGTGCTGATCGCCCATCTCGGCATGTCGGGTTCGTTCCGGATCGAGATGGGGGAGGACGAGGCGACGCCCGGCGTCTTCCATCATGAGCGTGGCAAGCTCGCCGCACATGACCACGTCGTCTTCGACCTCGTCTCCGCCCATGGCGAGGCAGGACGCGTCGTCTTCAACGATCCGCGCCGGTTCGGCTTCATGCTCTTCGGCGACCCGGCACGCCTGCATGAACATCCACTGCTCGCCGGTCTCGGCATCGAGCCGACCGGCAACGCGCTCGACGGCGCGGCGCTGAACGCGCTGTTCGCCGGCCGCCGCGCGCCGCTCAAGGCCGCCCTGCTCGACCAGCGCGCCATTGCGGGCCTCGGCAATATCTATGTCAGCGAGGCGCTGTGGCGGGCAGGCCTGTCGCCGCGCCGCAGCGCCGGCTCCATCGCCTCGACCGTGAAGCCCTTCACGGCACGCACGACACGCCTCGCAACCGCCATACGCGACGTAATCGGCGACGCCATCGCAGCCGGCGGCTCCTCGCTGCGCGACTATGTCCATGCTGACGGCTCGCTCGGCTATTTCCAGCATTCCTTCAGCGTCTACGACCGCGAGTGCGAGCCGTGCCGGCGGCCGGACTGCGGCGGCACGGTCAGCCGCATCGTCCAGTCCGGGCGCTCCACCTTCTTTTGCAGCGCCTGCCAACACTGATCGTCAGGGAGAGACCTATGAGCTTCGAGACCATCATCACCGAGACGCGCGGCAAGGTGGGGCTCGTCACGCTCAATCGCCCCAAGGCGCTGAACGCCCTCAACACGACGGTGATGCGCGAACTGGTCGAGGCGCTGAAGGCGTTCGACGCCGATGCCGGTATCGGCGCGGTGGTGGTCACCGGCTCCGAAATGGCCTTCGCGGCAGGCGCCGACATCAAGGAGATGCAGGCGAAAACCTATGTGGACGCCTATCTGGACGACTTGTTCGCCGGCTGGGAGGAAATGGGCCGCATCCGCAAGCCGGTCATCGCGGCGGTGGCGGGCTATGCGCTGGGGGGCGGCTGCGAGCTCGCCATGATGTGCGACTTCATCATCGCTGCCGACAATGCCAAATTCGGCCAGCCGGAGATCACGCTGGGCGTCATGCCCGGCATGGGCGGCTCGCAGCGGCTGACGCGCTTCGTCGGCAAGTCGAAAGCCATGGACATGTGCCTGACGGGCCGCATGATGGATGCGGCCGAGGCCGAGCGCAGCGGGCTGGTCTCACGCGTCGTGCCGCTTGCCGACCTTCTCGACGAAGCGCTGGCGGCGGCTCAGAAGATCGCCGCCTTCTCCCTGCCCGCCGTGCTCATGGCCAAGGAGGCCGTCAACCGCGCCTATGAGACCACATTGTCGGAAGGCCTGCGCTTCGAGCGGCGCGTTTTCCACGCCATGTTCGCGCTGGAAGACCAGAAGGAAGGCATGGCCGCCTTCACGGAAAAGCGGCCGCCCGTTTTCCGCAACAGATGAGATGAAAGAAAGCCGCCGGCGGCGTTGACGCTGCGCGCAAGCTGAACTATAAGCCGCGCACCAATAGGCGGCCCGTGGGCTGCCTGATTTATTTTGTGCACCTCCCCCTTTCCGAAGGCTGGTGCGTCCCGGACGAGACAGAGAGGCATAATGGCCAATACATCTTCGGCCAAGAAGGCAACGCGCAAGATCGCAGCCCGCACCGCCGTGAACAAGAACCGCCGCTCGCGCGTGCGCACCTATGTGCGCAAGGTCGAGGAGGCGCTGGCCGCCGGCGACAGGAATGCGGCCGAGGAAGCCTTCAAGGCAGCCCAGCCGGAACTGATGCGCGCCGCCTCCAGGGGCGTGGTGCACAAGAACACCGCGTCGCGGAAGGTTTCGCGCCTGGCGCAGCGGGTCAAGGCGCTCAGCGCCTGATTCCATTCATAGCCGACAGAAAGTTACCCGGCGCAGTGCGCCGGGTTTTTTCGTTTGTATGCAGTGGGTTGCATCCCGCCGCCAGGCCCTTTGCCGGCTGCATCCTGATTCCGCCCTGCCGCAACGGCACCCGCTGCCAAAATCCCCTATCCTCTGTTTCTCGTTTAAAATCAGCATCTTGTCTGCTGGTTATCCACAGCTCGTCCACGTAGACGGCTGCCTTATATTCGCCCCAAAGAGTCAAGCGCTTTTTTTAACTTTTTTTGTGGAGACGGCTATGGCGCGCAGGTCGCGCGGAAGGTTTTGATTCAAAACGAATTAACCTTCAGCGCCTGCTTTTTCGGCCATATGTCAATGCCTCCGCGGCGCCTTAAACATGAAAAATCTCTTACCGCGCCCTTGCTCTGGCCGACCAGTTTTCGCTAGTGTCCAAGCATCGAAGGACGGGCAGCGCCCTACCGGAAAGTCCCCGAAAAGAAGCGGGTTCCGGCGCGGATATATTCTCCGCGGGCGCACGGTTTTGTCCTATCGCGTTGTGTACATCGTCGCCATCGCCGCTCGCGGCAGCGCCGACCACTAGGTCGGTGTTCGATGACGCATGTGCAATCGATGGTTGAGTGAGGGGCCGACCGGATCGGTCGCGTGACGGGAAGGAGCGTACACGAATAGCCGCAAGGCTGAACGAGGGCACATGCCCGCAAGGCGTAGCGGCGAGGCCGCCGGCGGGCATATCAACGGTAGGGACAAGAAGAAGATGCAACGCGTCATCGCAGCGAACATCCAGGCGGATACCTCTCAGGACAGGGACGATTTGACGGCAGATGCCGTACAGGATGGCGGGGCAACACACATCTTCGACAGGGTGAAGGCGCAGCTCAAGGCGCGCCTCGGCACGGAAGTCTATGCGAGCTGGTTCGCCCGCATGCAGGTGGCGGAACATTCGCGCGGGCTGGTCCGCATTTCGGTGCCGACCGCCTTCCTGAAATCATGGATCAACAGTCACTATATCGAGCTCATCACGCAACTCTGGCGCGAAAGCGACCCGGCGCTGCTGAAGCTCGAGATCGTGGTGCGTAGCGCGGCGCGCCACATGCGGACCGATGAACAGCCGCAGCGCGCCCAGCGCCCGCAGCAGGCGGCGCTGGCAAGCGGCACGGTCCCGACGCCGCGCATCGAGCGCCCGGCGGCGGCCCGCACCACATCGGCCGAGCCCGAGGTTCGCGCCAATTTCGTCGGCTCGCCCCTCGATGCGCGCTATACGTTCGCCTCCTTCGTGGAGGGCGCGCCGAACCGCGTCGCCTTCGCGGCGGCGAAGACCGTCGCGGAATCGGGCCCCGGCTCGGTGCGGTTCAACCCGCTTTTCCTCCATGCCTCGGTGGGGCTCGGCAAGACGCATCTCCTGCAGGCAATCGCCTCGGAATCGCTGAAGCGCCGGCCGAACTCGCGCGTCGTCTATCTGACGGCGGAATATTTCATGTGGCGCTTCGCCACCGCGATCCGCGACAACAATGCGCTGACCCTCAAGGAGCAGCTGCGCGACATCGATCTCCTGATCATCGACGACATGCAGTTCCTGCAGGGCAAGTCGATCCAGCACGAGTTCTGCCATCTCATCAACATGCTGCTCGATAGCGCCCGCCAGGTCGTCGTCGCGGCGGACCGTCCGCCTTCGGAGCTGGAATCGCTGGAGCCGCGCGTGCGCTCGCGCCTCAATGGCGGCGTGGCACTCGAAATGGCGTCGCCCGACTACGAGATGCGGCTTGCGATCCTGAAGCAGCGGCTTGCCGCGGCGCAGGAAGAGGACGCCTCGCTGACCATCGGCGACGACATCCTCGATTATGTGGCGCGGTCGGTCACCGGCAGCGGCCGCGAGCTGGAGGGCGCGTTCAACCAGATGCTGTTCCGCCACTCCTTCGAGCCGCAGCTCACGCTGGAGCGCGTCGACGAGATTCTGGGCCATATCTGCCGCAGCGGCGAGCCCAAGCGCGTCCGCATCGAGGACATCCAGCGCATCGTCGCCCGGCATTACAATGTGTCGAAGACGGAGCTGCTCTCCAACCGGCGCACGCGCACCATCGTCAAGCCGCGCCAGATCGCCATGTATCTGGCCAAGGTGCTGACGCCGCGCTCGCTGCCCGAGATCGGCCGGCGCTTCGGCGGACGCGATCACACGACGGTGCTGCATGCGGTGCGCAAGATCGAGGGGCTGACCGACAGCGACAACACGCTGGCGCAGGAGCTCGAACTGCTCAAGCGGCTGATCAACGACCAGCCCTGACCGCACGGGCCAGCCTGCGGGGGAGATATCCCCAGCCGCAGGCGCCGCTGCCAGGCATGAGAATGCCGCAAGACTTGCCTTAACGGCCCTTTTGCTGGCAGTCTGCGGCTCAATCCGGTTTGACCCGGCCATGTGGGAACGGCTGTCGAAAGACGGTCGTTCCCTTCTTGTCAGTGGACCACCCGTCATGCGCGTCATCCTCGAACGCTCGAACCTCCTGAAATCGCTCAATCACGTCCACCGGGTGGTGGAACGGCGAAACACGATTCCGATCCTGTCCAACGTTCTGCTTTCGGCGCAGGGTGCGAGCCTCGAAATGAAGGCGACCGATCTCGACCTCGAAGTGACGGAGGCGACCGCCGCGACCGTCGAGCAGGCCGGCGCCACCACCGTGCCGGCCCACCTTCTCTACGACATCGTGCGCAAGCTTTCGGACGGCGCGGAGGTGATGCTGAAGACCGACGAGAGCGGCAATGCCATGTCGGTGGTTTCGGGCCGCTCCTCCTTCCGGCTCCAGTGCCTGCCGCAGGCCGATTTCCCCGAATTGTCGGCCGGCTCGTTCAGCCACATCTTCCGCATGGAAGCGCCGCTGCTCAAGGCGCTGATCGAGAAGACCCAGTTCGCCATCTCCACCGAGGAGACGCGCTATTATCTCAATGGCATCTACCTGCATGCGCACGAAACCGGCGGCCAGCTCAAGCTGCGCTCGGTGGCGACGGACGGCCACCGGCTGGCCCGCGCCGAGATCGACGCGCCGGCGGGTTCGGAAGGCATGCCGGGCATCATCATTCCGCGCAAGACGGTAGCCGAGTTGCAGAAGCTGGTCGACGATCCGGACGTGGCCGTCACGGTCGAGCTTTCGGACACCAAGATCCGCTTCACCATCGGCTCGGTGGTGCTGACCTCGAAGCTCATCGACGGCACCTTCCCGGACTATCAGCGCGTCATCCCCACCGGCAATGACAAGCGCCTCATCATCGACCGCCAGAGCTTCGCGGCGGCGGTGGATCGCGTCTCGACCATTTCGTCGGAGCGCGGCCGGGCGGTGAAGATGTCCATCGCCAATGGTCAGGTTACGCTTACCGTCAACAATCCTGATTCCGGCAGCGCGACGGAAGAGATCCCGGCCGACTACGATGCCGACCCGATCGATATCGGCTTCAATGCGCGCTATCTTCTGGATGTCGCAGCGCAGCTCTCCGGCAGTGAGGCGCGCTTCATGCTGGCGGATGCCGGTTCGCCGACGCTGATCCACGACACGGCCGACGAGCGCGCGCTCTATGTGCTGATGCCGATGCGCGTCTGACGCCGTGACGAACGGCGCGCCGCCGCAGGTCCATGTCGCGCGGCTCAGGCTCACGGACTTCCGCAACTATCGCGCGCTGTCGCTCGACCTGCGGCCGGGCGCGGTCGTCTTCACCGGCGAGAACGGCGCCGGCAAGACCAACCTTCTCGAAGCAATCTCCTTCCTGTCGCCGGGGCGAGGGCTGCGCCGCGCACAGCTTGCCGACGTCGTGCGCCAGGGCGGCGGCGAGGGCTTTGCCGTCCATGCCGCGCTCGAAGGCCCGTTCGGCGAATGCGAGATCGGCACCGGCACGATCGGCGCCGGCGGCGAAAGCGAGACGACGCGGCGCGTGCGCATCAACGGCGCGCCTTCCCGCAGCGCCGACGAGATACTGGAATGGCTGCGCGTCATCTGGCTGACGCCCGCCATGGACGGGCTCTTTACCGGTCCCGCTGCCGACCGGCGGCGCTTCCTCGACCGCATGGTGCTGGCGGTCGATCCCGCGCATGGCCGCCGCGCGACGGACTATGAGCGGGTCATGCGGTCGCGTAATCGTATGCTTACGGATGGAGTGCAGGACGCCGAATGGTTCGATGCCATCGAAACACAGATGGCGGAAACGGGCACGGCAATCGCAGCCGCCCGCGTCGAGATGGTGCGGCTGCTTTCCGCCATGATCGCGCGCGTCGCCGACGACAGCCCCTTTCCGCGCGCCACGATCACGCTTGAGGGAGCGATCGAAAGCGACGTGGCCGGCCGCGCCGCGGTCGATGTGGAGGAAACCTTCCGCGCGAGCTTGCGCGAAGGCCGCCATCGCGACCGCGCCGCCGGCCGCACGCTGGAAGGTCCGCACCGCACCGAACTGCTGGTGCGTCACGCGCCGAAGGACCAGGCGGCGGAGCTTTGCTCCACCGGCGAGCAGAAGGCGCTGCTGGTCGGCCTCGTTCTGGCGCATGCGCGCCTCACCGGGGAACTGACCGGCTCCGCGCCGCTTCTGCTGCTGGACGAGATCGCCGCGCATTTCGACGCCGGCCGCCGCGCCGCGCTTTTTGCCATCCTCGACGATCTCAACTGCCAGTATTTCATGACCGGCACGGAAGCTGTCCTGTTCGAGAGCCTAGCGGGCCGCGCGCAGTTCCTCACAATCGCCGGCGGCACCGTGTCCGGCGACGGCGCATGACATTCCCTCCGTCGCAACCTACCTTGAGGCCATGAGCACACAGCCGCTTCTTCCCGAGGAACTCGAACGCTATGCGCGCCACATCGTGCTGCCGGAGATCGGCGGTCCCGGCCAGCAGAAGCTGAAGCGCGCCCGCGTGCTGGTGCTGGGCGCCGGCGGGCTCGGCGCGCCGGTGCTCGCCTATCTGGCGGCGGCGGGGGTCGGAACGCTCGGCATCGTGGAGGACGACACGGTTTCGCTCTCCAACCTGCAACGCCAGATCATCCACGACACGGGGTCCGTCGGCATGGACAAGATCGACAGCGCCGCCGCTGCGATCAGCCGCATCAATCCGCATGTCAGCGTCGTGCCGCACCGGCTGCGTCTCGATGCCGACAATGCCGAAGGGCTCGTCGCCGGCTATGACGTGGTCGTGGACGGGTCCGACAATTTCGATGCACGCTATGCGCTGGCGGATGCGTGCGAGCGGGCCCGAAGGCCGCTGGTGACGGCGGCCATCGGGCGTTTCGACGGCACGCTCACCGTGCTTCTCCCCTTTGCCGAGGGGCCGGACGGCCGCCTCAATCCCGGCTATCGCGATCTCTTCCCCGAGCCGCCGCCGGCCGGGCTGGTGCCTTCCTGCGCCGAGGCCGGCGTCATCGGCGCGCTTCCGGGCGTCATGGGCACGCTGGAGGCGATGGAGGTCGTCAAGCTCATCGCCGGCATCGGCGAGCCGCTGGTGGGCCGCCTGCTGATGTATGACGCGCTCGCCGCGCGCTTCGAAACCGTGCGCTACCGCCGCGCCACCTGATGCATTTTACAGCCAGGCGAAACCGCCTGGCCTCGTACAGAGGCGGTCAAGCAATTCAGGTCAGAACTGCCACTTCATGCCCTGTTCGGGGATGATGAAGTTCACGCCCAGATCATTGCCGGCGGTGAGTTCGCCGAGGATTTCCTCCTGCGGGAGGGCACCCTTCTTCAGCGAATATTTGATGTGGCTGATGACGACCGGCAGGTCTTTCAGGCTGCCCGCACCCGCCTGCTCTTCCAGCCCCTTCAGCGATTTCAGCAGCCAGGCCGGCGTCAGGTGGCCGAACAGAAGATTGTCCGGCTGGGCGTTGGTGTAGGACACCTCGATGATCACCGCCTTGAGCTGCTTGTCGCGAACCTTGTCGGCAATGGCGGTCCATACATCGGCGATCGCGGTCGACTTCTCGACCTCGTCGGGTCCGGTGTCGCCGAAGCACAGAAGCGCGTCCTCGCCGCTTTCGATCAGGAAGGCGGTCGATTCCACGCCGCCATGGCTGAGCGGAAACGCCGTCACGCTCATGCCGGTTTCGGCCATGTCCACCTTCTGGCCGGCTGGCAGGTCCCGATAGTCGTATTTCTTCAACTGCGGTTCCTTGCCGCGATTGCCGAAGTTCGGCCAGGCTTCCCAGTTGAAATAGGTCTGCTCGATATCGGCCGTCACGGAAGGCAGCGCATAGATCGGCTTCTTGCTGTCGTCGGGCGACGCGGCGATCATGCCGGCCAGATGGTCCATATGGGCATGGCTGATCAGGTAGCCCCTGATCTGATCGGTCAGCACATGGCCGATCCTTGTATAGGTGGAATCAGCCGGCACGGTCACGCCGTCGAACACGCCCTTTTCGTCGGCGACGCGAAGGCCGTTCACAAGCGCGCCCACGTCGCACATCACGGCGCGCTGGTCGCCGCGCGGGGCGATCATGTAGGCGCTCAGATTGCCGTCCTCGATACCGCCGCGCGCGCCGATGGAAACGACGTCGAAGCCCTCGCCAGCCATGGCAGGCAGGCCGAACGACAGGGAAATGAGAAGCAGTGCTGTCCGTTTCATGATGACACCCCTTGATGCATTGCGGACGTCTTTGCCGTCCTTTCATGACATGGATGCGTCAGGGCCGCCACTTGCCGAGTGCGCCGGGACTACGCGCGCGCGGGCAGGACCCGGTCGGGCGGACGGTGGCCATCGAAAAAGGTGCGGATGTTGATGATGACCTTCTCGCCCATGTCGATGCGGCCCTCCAGCGTGGCCGATCCCATATGGGGAAGCAGCACCGCCTTGCCCTTCTGCGCCAGCTTGGTGAGCTTGGGGTTGACCTGCGGCTCCTGCTCGAACACGTCGAGCGCCGCGCCGGCCAGCCTGTTCTCCTGCAGCATTTTGATCAGCGCATCCTCGTCGATGATGCCGCCGCGCGCGGCGTTCACCACATAGGCGGTCGGCTGCAACAGGGCCAGCCGGCGCGCCGAGAGAAGATGGTAGGTCGCCGGCGTCGAGGGGCAGTTCACCGAGATGAAATCCATGCGGGCCAGCATCTGGTCGAGGCTGTCCCAATAGGTCGCCTCCAACTCGTCCTCGGTGGTGGCGGCCACGCGGTTGCGGTTGTGATAGTGGATGGACAGGCCGAAGGCCTTTGCGCGGCGCGCCACGGCCGTGCCTATGCGCCCCATGCCGACGATGCCCAGCCGCTTGCCCCAGATGCGCCGCCCGAGCATCCATGTCGGCGACCAGCCGGGCCATTTCTGGCCGCTCTTCAGGAATTCCGCGCCTTCCGTCAGCCGGCGCGGGCCGGCGAGGATCAGCGCCATCGTCATGTCGGCGGTGTCCTCGTTGAGCACATTGGGCGTGTTGGTCACGGTGATGCCGCGCGCCGCGGCGGCGGCGATGTCGATATTGTCGACGCCATTGCCGAAATTGGCGATGAGCTTGAGCGCCGGTCCAGCCTGGGCGATCACGGCGGCGTCGATCCTGTCGGTGACGGTCGGCACCAGCACTTTGGCCATGCGCACCGCAGCCACCAGTTCGGGCTGCGTCATCGCATGATCGTCCAGGTTCAGCCGGGCGTCGAAAAGCTCGCACATGCGCGTCTCGACCTGGTCGGGCAGCTTGCGCGTCACAATCACCAGGGGCTTCTTCCTGCCGGCCATCGTCGCTCTAGAGCGCGATGACTTCTCGTTGAATCGTCATCGCCCTCCACCTCCTTGTTTGAGCATGATCGTTCCCGAAAACCGGCGCCCACTTTTCGGGATCATGCTCCAATCCGGGCTCTTGTTGAGACCTCTTTAACCAAGATGGACGACACTTCCCATCGTGCTGCCCGAGCTTTCTCTTACTAGAGGGCCCGACGAAAAACAAAGGGGCGGCGGCACACGCCCCGGTCCATCTGTCAGGCAACGAACGTCATGTGGCCGCTCGCATCGCGTCTTCTCACCATTCCCCTGCTGTTCATCGGCGTTGCCGGCACGGCGCCGGCCAGCGCCAATTCCGCGCAGGCGCTCACCATGGGGCCGAGCGGCCTGCCGCTGCCGCGCTTCGTCAGCCTCAAATCGGGTCGCGTCAACCTGCGCGTCGGCCCCGGCATCAACTATGCCGTCGACTGGATGTATTTGAAATCCGGCCTGCCCATGGAGATCATCCAGGAATATGACAATTGGCGGCGCGTGCGCGATGCCGACGGCACCGAGGGCTGGATCAACCAGTCGCTGCTGTCGGGCCGCCGCACGGCCATCGTCGCGCCATGGCAGCGGGGCAAGGACAATCCGCTGCCGCTGCATGCCGAGGCCCGCAAGGAGGCCCAGCTCGTCGCGCATATAGAGCCCGGCGTCATCGCCACGCTGCGCGTCTGCAATGGCGACTGGTGCCAGATCGAGGTGTCCGGCCATCGCGGCTGGATCAGCCAGTCGCTGCTGTGGGGCGCCTATCCGGGCGAATCCATTACCAACTGACGCCGTCGCGATGGCCGCTATTCAGTCGCGGCCGATGCGGCCCATATGCGTGTCGCGAAAGCCGGTCGGCAGTTTCAGCCCATAGCCCAGCATCCGGTCGGCCGCGATATGCGCCAGCCAGATGAGCGCCACCGGCAACATCCAGCTGCCCAGCCCGAAATGGGAGGCGAAGGCGAGCAATGCCGGACCTGCAAGCGTATGGAACAGGTTGTAGACCGCCGCGCCGATGCGGGGACCGCCGGCATAGCCCGCCATGGACAGGTCGGGCGCCAGGATGAGAACCGCAAAAAGCAGCCATGAGCCGCCGATCGCGGCATAAATGAAAATGGCCGCGACGAGCACGGCCAGCCATTCGAGCCTGACGAGGAGATCGACGGGCCGCAGCGCCGCTCAGTTCCCGCGGCGCGGGCGCAGCCGCACGACAATGTCGATATTGGCGATTTCCATGCCTTCCGGCGGCTCCGGAAGGTTATGGATGCTCACCGCCTCACCCTCGATATCCACGACGCGATTCTCGCCTTCGATGAAGAAGTGGTAGTGGTCGGAGGTGTTGGTATCGAAATAGGTCCGCTGGCCTTCCACCGCGAGAATCCGCAGCAGGCCGGCGCCGGTGAACTGGTGCAGCGCATTGTAGACGGTCGCGAGCGACACGGTGACGCCGGCAGCCAGTGCTTCCTCGTGCAGTTCCTCGGCGGAAAGGTGGCGGTCGCCCTTGGCGAAAAGCAGCTCCGCCAGCGCAATGCGCTGCCGGGTCGGCCTCAAGCCGGCCTCGCGTACCCTTTCTTCCACAGTGGTGATCTGCATGCAGCTTCCCGGACAGTCATCGGCGAATGCGGCGCATTGCCTGGGTTTTTGCCAGTATCGGCATGATTTGTATATATTCCGTCACGCATAGGCGATCAATAGCGACCCGCGGTCGCGCTTTTGCCATCTTGATCCATGTCTTTGTCCCAAAACCGGTTCCCACTTTCGGGGGACATATGTTTCGGCATGCATGTCCTTGTCCCGAAACCGGTTCCCACTTTCGGGGGACATGTGTTTCGGTATGCATGTCCTTGTCCCCGAAACCGGTTCCCACTTTCGGGGGACATGCCTTAAAACGCAAATGGCGACGGATTAGCCCTGCCGCCTGTTCCCTCCCGCGAACCGTCTGTGTTAGAGGACGGCCAAGTCGAGGCTGATGAGGAGCGAAGATGGCCGACCGGAAATCCAGCTACGGGTATGAGGATCTGCTCGCCTGCGCGCGCGGCGAACTCTTCGGTCCCGGCAATGCCCAGCTTCCCGCCCCGCCGATGCTGATGTTCGACCGCATCACCGAGATCAGCGAGACCGGCGGCGCCTTCGACAAGGGTTTCGTGCGCGCCGAATTCGCCATCAAGCCCGATCACTGGTTCTTCCCGTGCCATTTCATCGGCAATCCGGTCATGCCCGGCTGCCTCGGCCTCGATGCGCTGTGGCAGATGACAGGCTTCTTCCTCGGCTGGCTCGGCGAGCCGGGCAAGGGCATGGCGCTGTCCACCGGCGAGGTGAAATTCAAGGGCATGGTCACGCCGTCGGTCAAGACGGTCGAATATGGCGTCGACTTCAAGCGCGTCATGCGCGGCCGCCTCGTGCTCGGCATTGCCGATGGCTGGCTGAAGGCCGATGGCGAACAAATATATACTGCCACCGACCTCAAGGTCGGACTGGCAAAACAGGGCGCGGCCTGAGCCCGCCCGCCTTCGCAAGGAGCAGACCATGAGACGAGTCGTCGTGACAGGCCTCGGCATCGTGTCCTCGATTGGCAATGATGCCAATGAGGTGACGGCATCGCTGCATGATGCGAAATCGGGCATCACCTTCTCGGAGGATTTCGCCGAGCACGGTTTCCGTTGCCAGGTCTGGGGCAAGCCCACGCTGGACCCGACCGAACTGGTCGACCGGCGCGCCATGCGCTTCCTGCACAAGGGCGGCGCTTGGAACCATGTCGCCATGCAGCAGGCGATCAGCGACGCCGGGCTGGAAGATGGCGACGTTACCAATGAGCGCACCGGCATCATCATGGGGTCGGGAGGCCCTTCGACGAAGATCATCGTCGAGGCGGCCGAAACCACCGTCAAGAACAACAGCCCCAAGCGGATCGGCCCCTTCGCGGTGCCTAAGGCCATGTCGTCCACCGCATCGGCCACTTTGGCGACCTGGTTCAAGATCCACGGCGTGAACTATTCGATCTCGTCCGCCTGCTCCACCTCGGCGCATTGCATCGGCAATGCCTATGAGCTCATCCAGTGGGGCAAGCAGGACATCATCTTCGCCGGCGGGCACGAGGATCTGGACTGGACCATGTCCAACCTGTTCGACGCGATGGGCGCCATGTCGTCCAAGTTCAACGACACCCCGGCCACCGCCTCGCGCGCCTATGATGTCGACCGCGACGGTTTCGTCATCGCCGGCGGCGCGGGCGTGCTGGTGCTCGAGGAGCTGGAACATGCCAAGGCGCGCGGCGCTAAGATCTATTGCGAGGTCGTCGGCTATGGCGCGACCTCGGACGGCTTCGACATGGTCGCCCCCTCCGGCGAGGGTGCCGTGCGCTGCATGAAGCAGGCGATCGCCACGGTCGAAGGTCCGGTGGACTACATCAACACCCACGGCACCTCCACGCCGGTCGGCGATTCCAAGGAAATGGGCGCCATCCGCGAGGTGTTCGGCGAGAAGATGCCGCACATCACCTCCACCAAATCGCTGACGGGCCATTCGCTCGGCGGCGCCGGGGTGCAGGAGGCGATCTATTCGATCCTGATGATGCAGAACCGCTTCATCGGCGAAAGCGCGCATATCCAGAATCTCGACCCTGAATTCGAGGGCATGCCGATCGTGCGCAAGCGCATCGACGACGCGAAGATCGACACCGTCCTGTCCAACTCGTTCGGCTTCGGCGGCACCAATGCGACGCTGGTCATGCAGCGCTACAACGGCTGACACAGCGATAACAAGAAGACACGCCGGAGCATGGGCATGGATGGACTGATGAAGGGCAAGCGGGGCCTGATCATGGGCGTCGCCAACGACCATTCGATCGCATGGGGCATCGCCCAGAAGCTGCACAGCCAAGGTGCGGAACTCGCCTTCACCTATCAGGGCGAAGCCTTCGGCAAGCGCGTCAAGCCGCTGGCCGAGAAGGTCGACGCCAAGCATCTTCTGCCTTGCGATGTCGAGGATATCGCAACCGTCGATGCGACCTTCGCCGCCTTGCAGGACGCCTGGGGCAGGATCGACTTCGTGGTCCACGCTATCGGCTATTCCGACAAGAACGAGCTCAAGGGCCTCTATGCCGACACCACGCGCGAGAACTTCGTGCGCACCATGGTGATCTCCTGCTTCTCCTTCACCGAGGTGGCGAAGCGCGCGGCGGCGATGATGAGCGAGGGCGGCAGCCTGCTGACGCTGACCTATGCCGGCTCGACCCGCATCATGCCGAACTACAATGTGATGGGCGTGGCCAAGGCCGGGCTGGAGGCGAGCGTGCGCTACCTAGCCAATGATTTCGGCCCGCGCGGCATCCGCGTCAACGCGATCTCGGCAGGGCCGGTGCGCACGCTGGCCGGCGCCGGTATTTCCGACGCCCGCTACATGTTCTCCTATCAGCAGCGCAATTCGCCGCTGCGCCGCACGGTGACCAAGGACGAGGTCGGCGGATCGGCCCTCTATCTCCTGTCCGACCTCGCTTCAGGCGTCACCGGTGAAGTGCACTATGTCGATTCCGGCTACAATATCGTGTCGATGCCGACGATGGACGAGCTGAAGAAGTCCGACGTCTGATCCCTTTTGCGCATGTCTTCATCCCGAACCGGCATCCACATTCGGGAGACATGCGCTATCGCCGCCCGTAAAGCACCTTGAAGCCGCGATCACGCGCGACTTCGCCATGCGCGGCAAAGGAAGCCGCGAGCACGGGTTCATAGGGCAGATGCCGGTTGGCGACCATGAAGAGCCGGCCGCGCGGCTTCAGCGCCTTTGCCGCCGCCGCGATCATCTTCGCCCCAAGATCGGGTTCCGCCATTCGCCCGGCATGGAAGGGCGGGTTCATGACGATCACATCATAGCGGCCCGTGACCGGTTCACCGGCGAGGTCGATCCAGTGGAAGTCCGTCGGCACCGCCGCGCCGGAGAGATTGGCTTTTGCCGCCATGAGCGCTGCGTGGTCGGCCTCCAGCAGATCGAGCGTCTTGATCCCCGCACAGCGCGAAAGCAGTTCCGCCGCCAGATAGCCCCAGCCGGCGCAGAAATCCGCCGCGGCGCCCTTGAGGTCCGCTGGCAGGCTTTCGGCCAGCAGGCGCGATCCAGGGTCCACGCGATCATGCGAGAACATGCCTGGTGCGGCACGAAAGCGGCCTTCCACCAGCACCGGCTCCCCTTCGTCCGCAAAGGGCGCCGGATGGTCGGCCCGCCGCGTGAACCAGAAAACGACGCCATGATATTTGGACAGCGAACCGTCCAGTGCGACCTTGCCGGCGGTACGTTTGCGCAGGCTGTCGATGCCGTCGTCCTTTGCGCCGGCGACGAGGATCACGCCGCCTTCACGCAGGCGCTGCCATGCTTCGGCGATGCGCGCCTCGTTGAGCCCGCGATGCTTCTGGGCCAGCACCAGCGCGATGTCGTAGCCCTCGCCCTCGGCATCAGCGACGGTCGTCCAGCCCTCGCGTTCAAGCTGCAGGTATGACGGCCGGAAGCCGTTCACGCAGGTCACCTCAGCGCCACCCTGCAGCAATTCGCGCAGGCCCGGCTCGGCACCGAGGAACAGGATGCGCGATGCCTTCCCCGGCAGGTCCAGATGGCCTGCGTCGAATGGATGGAAAAGGGTCGAGAGCATTCCCGGCTTCATCTTCTGCCTATCGTTTTGATATCAGATACGAGAAGGGGCGCGGCCTTGCAGCCGCGCCCCTTCTGAAACAATCCCAGCGAAGGATCAGGCGTCGGCCTCTTCGGCGTCGGCGCCCTTCTTCTCCTTCGCGAGTTCCTTGCCGGTCGCCTGATCGACGACCTTCATGGAGAGGCGGACCTTGCCGCGCTCGTCGAAGCCCATCAGCTTGACCCAGACCTTGTCGCCTTCCTTGACGACGTCCGTGGTCTTGCCCACGCGCTCATTGGAGAGCTGCGAGATGTGGACGAGGCCGTCCTTGGGACCGAAGAAGTTCACGAAGGCGCCGAAATCGGCGGTCTTGACGACCGTGCCCTCATAGATCTCGCCAACTTCCGGCTCGGCCACGATGGTGTGGATCCACTTCTTCGCCGCCTCGATCTCCTTGGCGTTCGACGAAGCGATCTTCACCGTGCCGTCATCCTCGATGTTGATCTTCGCGCCGGTCTTCTCGACGATCTCGCGGATCACCTTGCCGCCGGAACCGATCACGTCGCGGATCTTGTCGGTCGGGATGTTCATGACCTCGATGCGCGGTGCGAACTCGCCCAGCTCGGAACGGCCCTCGGTGATGGCCTTGGACATCTCGCCCAGAATGTGCAGGCGTCCGTCCTTGGCCTGTTCGAGGGCGATCTTCATGATCTCCTCGGTGATGCCATCGATCTTGATGTCCATCTGCAGCGAGGTGATGCCGCCGTCTGTGCCGGCCACCTTGAAGTCCATGTCGCCGAGATGGTCCTCGTCGCCAAGGATGTCGGAGAGCACCGCGAAGCGCTCACCTTCCTTGATGAGGCCCATGGCGATGCCGGCCACCGGCTTCTGCAGCGGAACGCCGGCATCCATCAGTGCCAGCGAGGTGCCGCAGACGGTCGCCATCGAGGACGAGCCGTTCGACTCGGTGATCTCCGAGACGATGCGCAGCGTGTAGGGGAACTGCTCGGCGGCGGGCAGCATCGGGTGGATGGCGCGCCAGGCGAGCTTGCCGTGGCCGATTTCGCGGCGGCCGGGCGAACCCATGCGGCCGGTCTCGCCGACGGAATAGGGCGGGAAGTTGTAGTGAAGGAGGAAGGTCTCCTTGTAGGTGCCGGTCAGGCTGTCGATGTACTGCTCGTCCTCGCCGGTGCCCAGCGTGGCGACCACGATCGCCTGCGTCTCGCCGCGGGTGAACAGCGCCGAACCATGCGTGCGCGGCAGGATGCCCACTTCCGACACGATCGGGCGGACCGTCTTCAGGTCACGGCCGTCAATGCGGCTGCCGGTGTCGAGGATGTTCCAGCGCACGATCTTGGCCTGGAGTTCCTTGAACACGGTGGCGACCTGCTCGGGCTTCCACTTGGGCTCCTCGCCCTCGGCCGGTGCGAAATGCGCCTTGACCTTGGCCTTCACCGCGTCAACCGCCGTGTAGCGGTCCTGCTTGACGGTATTCTTGTAGGCGGTGCGCAGCTCGTCCTCGACCAGCTTCAGCATTTCGCCTTCCAGCTCGGAATAGCTCGGCGACTTGAAATCGCGCGCGTCCTTGGCGGCAACCTCGGCCAGCTTGATGATCGCATCGATCACAGGCTGGAAGCCCTTGTGGCCGAAGGTGACGGCGCCGAGCATGACTTCTTCGGACAGCTCGCGGGCTTCCGACTCGACCATCATCACCGCGTCGCCGGTGCCGGCGACGACGAGGTCGAGCTTCGACTCCGGCATGGTGTCGACCTGCGGGTTGAGCACATATTCGCCGTTGATGTAGCCGACGCGCGCGCCGCCGATCGGACCCATGAAGGGAACACCCGACAGGGTCAGCGCAGCCGAGGTGGCGACGATCGCCAGGATATCCGGATCGTTTTCGAGGTCATGCTGGACGACGGTGACGACGATCTGCGTGTCGTTCTTGTAGCCCTCGGCGAAGAGCGGGCGGATCGGCCGGTCGATGAGGCGCGAAACCAGCGTCTCCTTCTCCGACGGACGGCCTTCACGCTTGAAATAGCCGCCGGGGATCTTGCCGGCTGCGAAGGTCTTTTCCTGGTAGTTGACGGTCAGCGGGAAGAAATCGAGGCCCGGCTTCGGCTCCTTCATGGAGACCACCGTGGCGAGCACGACGGTCTCGCCATAGGTGGCGAGCACCGCACCATCGGCCTGGCGGGCGATCTTGCCGGTTTCCAGGATGAGGGGGCGGCCGCCCCACTCGATCTCGACTTTATGATGATTGAACATGACTTGTCCTTTTGTGGGGACGCAGGCCTCGCACCTCACATGGCGCGGGGGTAAGGCGTCCCGGCTTCTTTCGTCGGACGAGCCACGGGCAAGACAACGGGGAGCTTTCCGCCTGTCGGCGCGAAGCTGCCTGCAATCCTGCCCCATGACCTGTCCAGGGCAGTTGGTTCCGGGCGCGGCGCGCCTGTAGGAACCGGTTGGGCCGTCAGGCCCGATAGGGCGGCGTGGCGGAACCGGGTCCCGCCACGCCGAACTTCGTCAGCGGCGCAGGCCGAGCTTGCCGATCAGGGTCGTGTAGCGTGCCTGGTCCTTGTTCTGGAGGTAATCCAGCAGACGGCGGCGCTGCGACACGAGCTTCAGGAGGCCACGGCGGGAATGGTTGTCCTTCTTGTGGTCCTTGAAGTGCTCGGTCAGATTCCTGATCCTCTCCGAAAGGATCGCCACCTGGACTTCCGGCGAACCGGTGTCGCCCTTGACGGTGGCGTATTCGGACAGCAGTTCCTGTTTGCGCTCTGCAGTAATCGACATCGTGTTTTCCTTTCTGAACTGGAGGAAATAGAGACGCCCTCGGCCGGGATGTCGTCCAGCGGGGGCCATGGAACCTTGGCGCTCGGCGCTCAAAGTTGGGGCGCATATAGACCAGTTCCTGCGCGGATACCAGTTATTTCATCGTCGCGCCGCCTGCGCGGCGTCCGGATGGGGCGGCATTGCCGGCCGCAACTTCGCCAGCGGAATGACGAAACTGTATTCCAGCCCGTTCTCATGCACCATGCGCGTGATCTCGGCATCCAGCGAACCGCCCAGCATGCGCTCGATCACCTGCGTGCCGAAGCCGGGCGTCTCCTCCCTTGGCGGGAGGCGCGGCACATATTCGCGCCATTGCAACGACAGCCTATCGCCATCGATGCGCCATGCGATCCGCAGCCGGCCGGCGGAAATCGAGAACGCTCCGTATTTCGCCGCATTGGTCGCCAGTTCATGGGCGGCGAGGCCCAGCGTCTGCGCGGCGGAATTATCCAGCCGGAAGGCCGGACCGGCAATCTCGATACGTTCCTCCTCCGGCGGCAGGAAGGGTTCGAGCTGCGCCTTCATCAGTTCGCGCAATTCCACGCCGGCCACGCCGCCGGCGATCAGAAGGTCGGTCGAGCGGGCCAGGCCGAGCAGCCGGCGCTGGAAGCTCTCCTGGAACACCGCCAGGCTCGCCGCATGGCGGCCGGTCTGCTTGGCGATGGAGGAGACCACGGTAAGCTGGTTCTTCGAGCGATGGGCGACCTCGCGCATCAGGAAGCGGATCTCGTTTTCCGCCTGGCGTCGGTCGGCGGATGCCTGGGCGATCGCCGCCGAGACGGTGGATATCTCGGTCACCGGATAGGCGACCGGCTGCACTTCCTCGCCGGCCCCGAGGCGGCGCGCATCGCGCACCAGCCGCCTGATCGGGGAGGCGATCTGGCGGCCCAGCAGCCATGCCGCCAGGGTTGCGAAGGCCAGAACCGCGATGCTGCCCAGCAGCAGCATCAGCATGGAGCGGCGCAGCGGCGCGTCGATGGCCGCGGCGGGGGCCCATACCACCACCTGCCAGCCGCTCACCGGCGAGCGCGTCGTCGCCACGATATAGCTTTCCTCGCGCGCGCCTTCCTCGATGCGGCCGGTAAGGCGCCCGCTGACCGTTCCCTGCCCCAGGAAGAACGGCTTTCCCGCATCGGACGAGTTGAACGACGACGTCAGGACGACGCCACGCCGGTCGAGCAGCGACACGTTCCAGCCGCCGGTGAGGTTTTTCTGCGAAAGCGTCCGGGAGAGGTTTTCGGCATTCTGCGTCATCACCAGCGTGTCGCCGCGCGCCGGGTCCTGCAACGCCACGATGGTGTTGAAGACCCAGCTCTTCGACGTATTGCCGTAGAAGACGTCGGAGACGACCGGCTGGCCGGTGCGGCGCGCCGTGGCGGCGGATCCGGAGTCGGCCGCCTTCCCGAGCGGCGTACCGAAGGGGACGCGCGTGTTCAGCAACTGGCTGTCGTCGCGGTCGAGCAGAATGACGAAGGCCCCGCGATCCTCCAGCGCCGCCTGCGCCCGCGCATGGAAATTGGCAAGGTCGCCCCGCGCCAGGGATTCGGCGGTCGACAGGACGCGCAGCGTCGTGAACATGCCCAGCAATTCGCGGTCGACGGCCTCGCTGATCGAACCGGCCGTCGCATGTGCCAGTGTTTCGAGCAGGTCGCGCTGTGCCTGGCCGTTGCGGTCGAGCAGCACCAGCGTGAAGATCAGCGAAGGCACGATGATGACGGCCGCCAGCAAGGCGAGATAGACCTCAACCGGCCACGCGCGCGCCGGGCGCGGGGCCTTCCCGCCGTTCCCGCTCTCGGCCTGGTCAGCCCCCTCGTCGTCTTGCGCGGCCAAAGATGCCCTTCCCAAACAGAATCACGGCCGGAACCGGCAATGTCAAAGCCACTTCTTCCACCTGAAATAGGCCACCAATGCGACGGCAATTGCAAGCATTGCGAGCAGCGCGATCGGATAGCCGTAATATGCCGACAGTTCGGGCATGTTCCAGGGCGAATCCTCGGTGTCGAAATTCATGCCCCAGACGCCGACGAGGAAGGTCAGCGGGATGAAGATGGTCGACACGATGGTCAGCAGGTTGATGACTTCGTTGATCTTGGCCTGCGACATCGACAGATGAAGCTCGATCAGGCCGGTCAGCGTTTCACGCAGCGTCTCGGTCATTTCCACCACGCGCACCGCATGGTCGTATGTGTCGGCGAAATAGATACGCGTTTCGGGGTGGATGAAGGAATGTTCGGCGCGCATCAGCGTCCCGATCGCATCGCGCACCGGCCATAGCCACCGCTTCGCCTGGATGATCTCCCGGCGCAGCGCGTGAAGCGCGCTTGCCTGCTCCTTGCTGGCACCCGCAAGAAGCTGGTCCTCCATCCGGTCGACCGCATCGGATTTGGCATCGAGCAGCGGGAAATAGGCATCGACCACCGCGTCGAGCAAGGCATAGGCGAGATAATCGGACTTGCGGGTCCACAGCCGCCCACCCGCCGCCAGACGCCGCCGCACCGGATCGAAGCAATCGCCCTCGTCTTCCGCGAAGGTGAGGACGAAACCCGTCCCGAACACCAGCGAAATCTGCTCGGGCACGCTGCGATGCACCGAATCGAACATTTTCAGCACGACATAGGCATAGTCGTCGAACAGATCGGCCTTGGGCCGCTGGCCGGTATTGACGATATCCTCCAGCACCAGCCGATGGATGCCGAAGATCCCGCCAAGGCCTTCGATAATATCGACGGAGCCCAGTCCGATGCAGTCGATCCAGATCAGCGGCCAATGTTTCCGCAGATCGGGGATCGCGGCCAGGTCGAGGTCGTCGACCGCGCGGATTCCCTCCGGCGACACCAGCGTGGCCCGCATGCGGGTCGGATATGCCTTCGGGTCGGCGATCAGGGTTCCGGGCGACGCGCCGATGGGCGAGCGCTTGGCATGGCGCTTCTCTCCGGCTTGCTGCCCAACATGACGTGCCATGCTCTGTCCCCGGCGACTCACGGCCGATCATAGCCGAAGGCGTCAGCCGGGAAAGACGGCAGCCGTCAGGTCCGGAAGACGCGCCGCGGCTTGAACATGCCGGCCTCGATCGCGCCGATCGCCAGCAGACGCCCGCGCTGCATCGCACAGGCCTCGTCCGCATCGAGCGGCGCGTCGCGGCCGCGCACGATCACCGGATTGCCGAGCCGCACCTTGTGGGCGGCATCGTCGGTGAGAGGCAGTTGCGGCAGGGAGGTGAGCGCGGCGCCGGTATCCAGCAGCAGCGCGTCAACGGCCTTGAAGCGCTCGGCCGCATTGCCGGCTTCCTCGCCTTCGCCGGACGGCGCGGGCAGGGCCTCTTCCAACGCTGTCAGCGCCACGAACTGGTCAGCCGTGAAGGGATAGACCTCCGTGCGGCGCAGTTCCGAAATATGGCCATAGCAGCCCAGATCTCGCCCCATGTCGCGCGCCAGCGAGCGCACATAGGTGCCCTTGCCGCATTCGATCTCGAAGACGGTGCGGTCCGGATCGCTGGAATCGATGATGTCGAAGCGGCCGATCTCCACCTCGCGCGCCGGTATCTCCACATTCTCGCCGTCGCGGGCGAGGTCATAGGCGCGCTCGCCGCCGATCTTGATGGCGGAGAATTGCGGCGGCGTCTGCATGATGATGCCGGTATAGCGCGGCAGCAGCGCTTCCACGGCGGCGATATCCGGGCGCTTGTCGCTGCGATGGGCGACCTCGCCCTCCAGATCGTCCGTCGTGCGCTCCTCGCCCCAGGTCACGGTGAAGCGATAGACCTTCGCGCCGTCCTGCACATAGGGCACCGTCTTGGTCGCCTCGCCGAGCGCGATCGGTAGCATGCCCGACGCCAGCGGATCGAGCGTGCCCGCATGGCCGGCCTTCTCTGCATTGAAGAGGCGCTTGATGCGCGCCACCGCCTCGGTCGATCCCATGCCGAAAGGCTTGTCGAGCACGACCCATCCCGAGACGGGACGGCCCTTTTTCCTGCGTTGGCGGGCCATCAGTCGTCGTCCTTCTCGTCGAGATCGCGGGCAACCTCCGGCGAGCGCAGAAGATTGTCGATCCGCGCCATGTTGTCGTAGCTGGTATCGAGCCGGAAACGGAACTCCGGCATGTATTTCATCTGGCGCAACGCGCCCGAAACCCGTCCGCGGATGAATTTCGCATTCTGCGCCAGCGCCTTGATGACCGCATTGTCGTCGCTGGCGGCCAGCGGCGCGACGAAGGCGGTGGCGATCTTCAGGTCGGGCGACATGCGCACCTCGGACACCGAAATCACCGTGTTTTCCAGAACCTCGTCGCGCACCTCGCCGCGCGCAAGCACGTCGGCCAAGGCATGGCGCACCTGCTCGCCGACGCGAAGCTGGCGCTGGGAGGGACCCGCAGAAGATTGGCGTGACATTGAACTCTCTCGATCAGTCGGGAATCGAACCCGTGGAACCAGGACCCTTTCGCCACCTCGCGCGGTGGACAGGTCGATCTTTATCTACTCCGGCGAAGCGGCAGCGCCACCTCGCCATTTTCAGGGCGCCGCATCGCGGCTTCGCATATCGAGCGCCTCGGCGAAGGCCGCCATCGCCGCATCATCCGCAAAGGCCCGGCGCGGCAGGATCACCATCCCGTCCTCATGGAGGACGAACACCCGATCAGCGGCGGCCACCACATTGCCGACCATCTCGTTGGCGAGGCGGTATTCGCCGGAAGGTGACCGGACGGCAAGATGATCGTGCCATTCGTCCACTTCCCATTCGCCGCTGGCCCGCGCGGCGCGCTGCCGGTCCCGCAAGCGATCCCAGCCGGACAATCCGGCGAAGGCAAGCAAGGCAAGCGCCAGGGCGTTGAGCCACCAGGGCGTCGCCAGCCATTCTTCCAGCAGCGCCGACCCGACGCCGACGCCGACGGCAAGCCCGATGATCACCGTCAGACGCCAACTCGACCATTCACCGTGAAGGCGTTCGCCCGCCAGCGCATCGTCCAGGGTCAGGTGGAAGCGATAATGCGCGAGCGGCCGACGGACAGGATCAACCATCGGCCGCTTCGCCGGATCAGAGCGAGCGCGTCACCATCTCGACGCGGAAGCACTCGATGACGTCGCCGACGCGCATGTCCTCGTAGTTCTGGAATGCCATGCCGCATTCCTGACCGACCGGCACTTCCGACACTTCGTCCTTGAAGCGCTTGAGCGTCTTCAGCGTGCCTTCGTGGATCACGACATCGTCGCGGATCAGGCGCACGCCCGCGCCACGCTCCACTTTGCCCTCGGTGACACGGCAGCCCGCCACCTTGCCGACCTTGGTGATGTTGAACACTTCGAGGATCTCGGCATTGCCGATGAAGGTCTCGCGGCGCTCCGGCGACAGCAGGCCGGACATGGCCTGTTTGATGTCGTCCACCAGGTCGTAGATGATGTTGTAATAGCGGACCTCAATGCCGGACTGGTCGGCAGCTTGCCGCGCCTGCTTGTTGGCACGCACGTTGAAGCCGATGATCACGGCATCGGACGTCTCGGCCAGCGATACGTCGCTCTCGGTGATGGCGCCGGCGCCGGCATGGACGATGCGCGCACGCACCTCGTCGGTGCCGAGCTTGTCCAGCGCCGCCACGATCGCCTCGATCGAGCCCTGCACGTCGCCCTTGATGACCAGCGGGAACTCCTTGAGACCGGAATTCTGGAGCTGCGACATCATCTGCTCGAGCGAGCCGCGCTGTCCCGCCTGGCGGGCCACGGCCTTCTCGCGGGCGATGCGCTGGCGATATTCCGAGATCTCGCGGGCGCGGGCCTCGTTCTCCACCACGGCGAAACGGTCGCCGGCCTGCGGCGTGCCCTGCAGGCCCAGCACCTCCACCGGCATGGCCGGCGGGGCTTCCTTCACCTGGTCGCCACGGTCGTTGACCAGCGCGCGCACGCGTCCCCACTCATTGCCAACGACGATGATGTCGCCCGGCTTGAGCGTACCGGCCTGGACCAGCACGGTCGCGACCGAGCCGCGGCCCTTGTCGAGCTTCGCCTCGATGACGACGCCCTCGGCCGTCCGGTCCGGATTGGCCTTGAGGTCGAGGATTTCGGACTGGAGGATGATCGCCTCGAGCAGCTTGTCGAGGTTGGCGCCGGTCTTGGCCGACACTTCCACGTCGAGCACTTCACCGCCCATGGACTCCACGAAGACTTCGTGGCGCAGCAGTTCGGAGCGAACCTTCTGCGGATCGGCGGTCGGCTTGTCGATCTTGTTGATCGCCACGATGATCGGAACGCCGGCAGCCTTGGCATGGCTGATCGACTCGATCGTCTGCGGCATCACGCTGTCATCGGCCGCCACCACGAGGATCGCGATGTCGGTCGCCTGCGCGCCGCGGGCGCGCATCTGGGTGAAGGCGGCGTGGCCCGGCGTGTCGATGAAGGTGATCTTCTGGCCGTCCTGCTCGACCTGATAGGCGCCGATATGCTGGGTGATGCCACCGGCCTCGCCCGACTGGACATTGGCCTTGCGGATCGCGTCCAGCAGCGAGGTCTTGCCGTGGTCGACATGGCCCATGATGGTCACGACCGGTGGGCGCGACTTCAGGTCCTCGGCGCGGTCCTCGATATTGAACAGGCCTTCCTCGACATCCGATTCCGCCACGCGGCGGACCGTATGGCCGAATTCGCCCGCGACCAGCTCGGCCGTATCGGCATCGAGCACGTCGCCGGGCTTCATCATCTGGCCCTGCTTCATGAAGTATTTCACGATGTCGACCGCGCGTTCCGACATGCGGTTGGCGAGATCCTGGATCGTGATCGTCTCGGGCAGAACGACCTCGCGCACGATCTTCTCGCGCGGCTCGTTATACATCGAGCGCTTGAACTTCTCCTGGCGGCGGCGCATCGACGACAGGGAGCGTCCGCGCGCATCCTCGTCCGACAGCGCCGAGGTCAGCGTCAGCTTGCCGCGGCGGCGGTCCTCCTCGCCCTTGGTCTTGGTCGGCTTGGGAACGGCGGCCACCTCGGGCTTCACCAGGCCGCGCTTGACGGCCGGCGTCGCGCCGCGCGGCTTCTCCGCGCCATCCTCGTCCGGTGTGGCGGCCTCGGCTGCGGGCGCGCGGCGGCGGGCTTCCTCCTCGGCGCGACGGCGCGCTTCGGCCTCGGCCTGGATGCGGGCTTCCTCCTCGGCCTGACGGCGGGCGGATTCAACGCGCTCGCGCTGGCGGCGCTCCTCTTCCTCGGCGCGGCGCTGGGCTTCCTCGGCGGCACGCTTGCGGTCTTCGATCTCGCGCACCTGGGCGCCCTGCAGCGCGCGGCGGCGGGCTTCCATCTCCTCATTGGAAAGTTCGTTCAGCACCACGCCGGAGCGGTCCACCGGCGCCGGGCGCGGCGGTGCCTCTGGCTGCGGCTCGGGCGCAGGCGCGGCCGCCTGCGGCGCCGGAGCGGCGGCCGGGCGCGGCTTGAAGAAAGCCTGCGCCGCCTCCTGACGCTCGTCGGGGCGCGTAAACTTGCGCTTCTTGGTCTCGACCACGACCGACTTCGTGCGTCCGTGCGAGAAGTTCTGCCGCACCGTGCCCTGCTCCATGCCGGGCCGCTTCAGCGTCAGCGTCTTCTTCGTGTTCACGCTCAGTGTCTTGTCGTCGCCTGATTTCGTATCGCTCATTCCGTATCCTTCACCGTCTCGTCCGCGAGATCGGCTGTCACCGTCGGCCGGTCGGCCGGGGAACCGCCCCGGTATCGGTCAAGCGCCACCATGCGCTTGAGCGCGGCCTTGCCCGCCTCGGAGGCGAGCAGGGCTGCATGTATCACATTTGCCCCCCCCAATGCCAAACCCAATTCGGCTTCGGGAAAGAGTTTGTAGGCGGGTATATCGGGACCGTCCTGATATACAACGGCCCGTCTGGCCTGTGTCAGCTTGCGGATGCCGTCTTCCGACGCCTCAAGCGCGTGAAGAACGGCCAGCGCCTTGCCGCTGCGAATGGCAGCTTCGCATTTTGCGGCGCCCATCGCAACGGCGCCGGCCTTGCGCGCCAGCCCCAGCGAACCGAGCACGGCCCGCGCCAGCAGGCCATCCACCATCGCACCCAGATCGTCCGGCACGCGCACCTCGGCCTTGAACGCCCTGGCGAAAAGCTTCCGCTTCGCCGCCTTGTCGACGTGGCTGCGGTCAGCCGTGACCCAGCAGCCGCGGCCGGGCAGGTTGCGCTTCAGATCCGGGACGACCGACATGTCGGGACCGACGACGAAGCGCAGCAAGCCTTCCGGCTCGCCCGCCTGCCGCGTCACTATACATGTGCGGTCGTTCATCTCGTTCAAGACCTGCCCCGGATTTCAGCGCCGCGCCCATGTCAGGCGACGGCCTCTTCCTCGGCCTCTTCACCGGCGAGATCGCTCTCTTCGATCCAGCCGGCCTTGAGGCGGGCGGCAACGACCATCTGCTCGGCATCCGCACGGCTCACGCCGAAATCGGCCAGCACGCCGGGGTAGAACTTGGTCTCGCCGTCCTTGCGTTCCTTCCAGCCGACGAGATCGTCGACCGCATAGCCGGCGAAGTCCTCATTGGTCTTCACGCCGTCCTCGCCCACAGCCACCATCATGGCGGTGGTGAGGCCCGGAATCTCGCGCAGCTCGTCGGAAACACCGAGTTCCTTGCGTTTGGCGTCGTGCTCGGCCTCGATGCGCTCCAGATATTCGCGCGCGCGCATCTGGATCTCCGACGCCGTGTCCTCGTCGAAACCGTCGATGGAGGAAATCTCGTCGGCGTCGACATAGGCCACTTCCTCGACCGACGTGAAGCCCTCGGAGGCCAGCACCTGGCCGACCATCTCGTCGACATTGAGCGAGTCCATGAAGAGGTTCGAGCGCTCGACGAATTCCTTCTGGCGGCGCTGCGATTCCTCTTCCTCGGTCAGGATGTCGATATCCCAGCCGGTGAGCTGCGAGGCCAGTCGCACATTCTGGCCGCGGCGGCCGATGGCCAGCGAGAGCTGGTCGTCGGGCACCACCACCTCGATGCGCTCGGCATCCTCGTCCAGCACCACCTTGGCGACCTCGGCCGGCTGCAGCGCATTGACGATGAAGCTCGCCGCATTGTCGTTCCACGGGATGATGTCGATCTTCTCGCCCTGGAGTTCGGCCACCACAGCCTGCACGCGCGAGCCGCGCATGCCGACGCAGGCGCCGACCGGATCGATCGACGAGTCGCGCGAGATCACGGCGATCTTGGCGCGGGAGCCCGGATCGCGGGCGACCGACCGTATCTCGATGATGCCGTCATAGATTTCCGGCACTTCCATCGCGAAGAGCTTGGCCATGAACTGCGGATGTGTGCGCGACAGGAAGATCTGCGGCCCGCGCTGCTCGCGGCGCACGTCGTAGACATAGGCGCGGACGCGGTCGCCATATTTGAAATTCTCGCGCGGGATCAGCTCGTCGCGGCGGATGATCGCCTCGCCGCGGCCAAGATCCACGATCACATTGCCATATTCGACGCGCTTGACCGTACCATTGATGATCTCGCCGATCCGATCCTTATATTCCTCGAACTGGCGGTCGCGCTCGGCCTCGCGCACCTTCTGCACGATCACCTGCTTGGCGGACTGGGCGGCGATGCGGCCGAAATCCATCGGCGGGAGCTGTTCGGCAATGAAATCGCCGACCTGCGCGTCGGGGTTGCGGGTGCGCGCATCCCTGAGAGCGATCTGGCGGCCATATTCCTCGACCTCCTCGACCACTTCCATCAGCCGCTGCAGCTTCATCTCGCCGGTCTGCGGATTGATGTCGGCGCGGATATTGGTCTCCTGGCCGTAGCGGGCGCGCGCCGCCTTCTGGATCGCATCGGCCATGGCGGCGATGACGATCGACTTGTCGATCGACTTCTCGCGCGCGACCGCATCGGCGATCTGCAGAAGCTCAAGCCTGTTTGCACTGATTGCCATTGTCATCTCCTATGCGTGGCGGCCCGCTTCGGGTCCTGCGTGCATGCGACTATTCGGTTTGCGTGTCGGGGGCGGGCAAGTCATCCTCGCCCTCGTCGGTGATGTCGTCCTCGGCGCGGGCGCGGCGCTTGCGTTCCTGCCGGAGCTTCTTGTCCTTCTGCAGCGCGTCGCGGATGAGATCGTCCGTCAGGATCAGCCGGGCGTCGGACAGCGCCTCGAACGGGATCGTCGCCACCGGCTCCTCGCCATAGGCGGCCTTGTCGCTCTCCACCGTCACGCCGCTCTCGTCGCAGGCCGCGATCTTGCCGCGAAACCGCTTGCGCCCGGCGACGATCACATCGGTTTCCATCTTGGCCAGATGGCCGACGGCATCGGCAAAGTCGCTGACGCGTACCAGCGGGCGGTCGATGCCCGGCGATGAAATCTCCAGATGATAGGCCTTGTCGACCGGATCCTCGACATCGAGCACCGGCGAGATGGCGCGGCTGACCTCTTCGCAATCCTCGACGGTCATCGACCCGTCGTCGCGCTCGGCCATGATCTGAAGCGTCAGCCCGTTCTGGCCCGACAGGCGCACGCGCACCAGCCGAAAGCCGATGGTCGCCAGCACCGGGCCGACAATGCCCGCCACCCGCGCATCGATCCCCGTCTCGCGGATGATGCGGTCGTCCCAAACTGAATTGTCGATATTCGTGTCCATGCGTCCCGTCCGGGCGGCAGGTAACAAAAAAGAGCGGGACCGGGTGGACCCACTCTTCGTCATGCCGACCAAGAATTTGGAGCCAATATAGCGATCCGGACGCCACCGCGCAAGCCTGCTGCACCCCGCGCCGGACGCCCTGTGGAGATGCCTGTCCGACTTATGCGGAATCCGCATGCCTGCACTGCTTTTTCGCGACTCCAAAATTGTTTGAACACCCACTATCTATTGTGCAACGCACAACGAAAGGAAATCACCATGGCCAGCAGGTTCAGCCGCATTGGCAACGTCTTCAGCACCTTCGCCGACGCCGTAGCCGTCAGCGCTGCGGTTCGCGAGAATCGCCGCCCGGCAGAACGCAATCTTCGCGGTCTCGGCATCGATCCGGTACAGTTCGGCCGCATCGGCAAGCTCTGACATTCCGCCGTTCGGCGCGCCGCCTCCCTGCCCCGCGCGACGACGGTACGGATAGAAACAGCCGGCCTCACAAGAGGCCGGCTGTTTTATTTTGTGCGCTGCAATATGGTTTTCAATCCTCATCGCCGCCGAGCTGGGCCAGCACCTTGCCCCTGCCGGTGGCGCGCAGGATCATCGGCAGGAAGAGCGCCGTCAGCGCCAACGCCCAAAGGACGATCGCGACCCAGGAATGGAACAGCGCCGACGGATCGCCCTGGCTGATCGCCAGCGCGCGGCGCAGCTGCTGCTCGGCCATCGGCCCGAGGATCAGCCCCACCACCACCGGCGCCAGCGGATAGTCGAAGCGGCGCAGGCCATAGCCCAGCAGGCCGAAGACCAGCAGCACGCCGAGCTCGAAGGACGACGGATTGGCGCCGATCGTACCCAGCGTCGCGAAGACGAGGATGCCCGGATAGAGCCAGTGGCGCGGAATGGTGAGCAGCTTCACCCACAGGCCGATCAGAGGCAGGTTCAGCACCAGCAGCATCAGATTGGCGACCAGCAGGCTGGCGATCAGGCCCCAGACCAGCGTGGCATTGGTGACGAAGAGCAGCGGCCCCGGCTGGAGGCCGAATTGCTGGAAGCCGGCCAGCATGATTGCCGCGGTCGCCGTGGTGGGCAGGCCGAGCGTCAGCAGCGGCACCAGCGTGCCGGCGGCGGACGCATTGTTGGCCGCCTCCGGCCCGGCTACGCCCTCGATCGCGCCCTGGCCGAATTCCTCCGGATGCTTGGTGAAGCTGCGCTCCGCCGAATAGGAGAGGAAGCTTGCTATGTCGGCGCCGCCCGCCGGCATGGCGCCGATGGGGAAGCCGATGGCGGTGCCGCGCAGCCAGGGTATCCAGGAGCGCTTCCAGTCCTGCGCGGTCATCATGACCGAGCCCTTCACGGCTTCCACCTTCTCGGCGAGCCGGCTTGGCGAACAGACCACCATCAGCGTCTCGCCGATGGCGAAGAGCGCCACGGCGAGCGTCGTCACCTCGATGCCGTCCAGCAGGTCCGGCACGCCGAAGGACAGGCGCGCCTGCCCGGTCTGCAGATCGATGCCGACAAGCCCCAGCGTGAGGCCGATGAAGAGCGCCGTCAGCCCGCGCAGGGTGGAATCGCCGAAGGCCGCCGACACGGTCATGAAGGCCAGCACCATCAGCGCGAAATATTCCGCCGGCCCGAAGGAAAGCGCGAAATGCACCACCCATGGCGCGACGAAGGCCAGCCCCAGCGTGGCGATCAGTCCGGCGACGAAGGAGCCGATGGCCGCCGTCGCCAGCGCCGGCCCGCCGCGTCCGGCACGCGCCATCCGGTTGCCCTCGAGCGCCGTCACCACCGAGGCGCTCTCGCCCGGCGTGTTGAGCAGGATCGAGGTGGTCGAGCCGCCATACATGCCGCCATAATAGATGCCGGCGAACATGATCAGCGAACCGGCCGGATCGAGCTTGTAGGTGACCGGCAGGAGCAGCGCGACGGTCAGCGCCGGGCCGATGCCCGGCAACACGCCCACCGCCGTGCCCAGCGTCACGCCGATGAGCGCATAGAGAAGATGCATCGGCTCCAGCGCGGTGAGCAGGCCCTGACCGAGCAGCGCGAATGTATCCATGTCCCCTGGATCCCCCGAAGCATGACCCTGAAAAGCGCCCTTGCGGGCCGGTCAAGCATGAAACAGCGAGTGGAGCGCGATGGCTCGCCGGCGCGCGGCGCCAGCGCGCTCCGGTGGTTCGTCAGATCAGCCGCTCGAGCGGCCCGGCCGGCAGCGACAATTGCAGCACCTTCGCGAAAATCACCCAGACGATGAAGGAGATGACGATGCCGATCGGGATCGTCTTCCACAGCGGCCCCTTGCCGAACGCCTTGGCCGTGGCGGCGAAGAGCAGCCCGGTGGCGATCGAGAAGCCGGCCGTCGTCAGAAGCAGCATCTGCGCCGCGAGCCCGCCGATGATCCAGACCAGAGGCGGATAGTGCTGTTCCTCGCGCTCGGGAAAGTCGCCGCGCCAGCCCTCGAAGGCCGTCCAGGCCGCCAGGATGAGCAGGCAGATGCCGATCAGGTTCGGCACGGTGGCCGGTCCCACCCGCGCATAGCCGGCACCGCCGCTGATGCGCGAGGCATCCCACAGCACGACCGCGCCCAACACGAGAAGTCCGGCGGCAATCAGCAGCGCCGCCACGTCGGGGCAGCGGCGCGCTGGCCTTTCGGCGCTATCGCTCATTTGACCAGGCCGATTTCTTTCAGGATGCCGGACGTGTCGGAAATATCCTTGGCGAGCTGCTCCTTGAAGGCGGCGCCATCGAGATAGGTGTCGGCCCAGCCGCGCTCCTTCAACGCCTTCTGCCAGGTGGCGGATTCGGCCATCTTCTTGATGTCGGCGGTGATCGCAGCCGTCTGCTCCTCGCTGATGCCGGGTGCTGCTGCAACCATGCGCCAGTTCTGGATCGCCACATCGACGCCGCCCTCCTTGAAGGTCGGCGCATCGATGCCTTCAAGACGCTCCTCGGAGGAGACGCCGATGACCCGCAGCTGGCCGGCATCGACCTGCGCGGCGAATTCGCCATAACCGGAGATGCCCACCGTCACCTGGCCGCCGAGAATCGCGGCAAGCGCCTCGCCACCGCCGGAGAAGGCGATGTAGTTGACCTTGGTCGGATCGACGCCGACCGCCTTGGCGATCAGGCCGGCAGTGATGTGGTCGGTGCCGCCCGCGGAACCGCCACCCCAGGAGACCGAGCCCGGATCGGCCTTCAACTTCTCGACCAGGCCGGCCATGTCCTTAATGTCCGACGAAGCCGGCACCACGATCGCCTCGAATTCGCCGGTCAGGCGCGCAATCGGCGTGACCTGATCCAGCGTGACGGGGGAATTGTTGGTCAGGATCGCACCGACCATGACATAGCCGCCGACGATGAGCTCGTCGGGCTTGCCCTTGGCGGCATTGACGAACTGGGCGAGGCCGATCGTACCGCCGGCCCCGGGCACGTTCTGCACCTGAACCGAGCCGGAAATCTTCTCGTCCTGCAACGCAGCCTGCATGGTGCGGGCCGTCTGGTCCCAGCCGCCGCCGGGCGCTGCGGGCGCCATGATCTTGTAGTCGGCCGCATGGGCCGCGCCCGCCAGGGCGAATCCGGCCGTCACGGCCGCCAGCAGAAATTTGCGCATGTCTCTCCTCCACACGGGCGTGCTCCAAGCACGCATTGGGCCGTTGTGCCGGCCATCAGCGACATGCCCCTCCCCATTGCGCCTGCACCGGGGACCGGACAGATCAGCCACTACTCAACGTCGCGCACCAGACCTTGTCAATACGACCGAGGTCGATGCCGCTACAGGCGATGGAAGGTGAGATAGGCCGGCACGCGGCCCTCGCGGAGCGCCTTGGCCTCGTAGCGCGTGCCGGGCCATCCGGCATAGGGTTTCCGCCAGTCGTCCGGCGCCGTGGCGCGCCATTCGAACTGCGGATGGGCGCGGATGTGCAAGAGCGTCCAGTTGACATAGGTGTCGATGTCGGAGGCGAAGCGGAACGGCGCGCCGGGCTTCATCACGCGCGCGAAACGGTCGAGATTCACCGCGCTCACGAAACGCCTCTTCCAGTGGCGCTTCTTCGGCCATGGGTCCGGATAGAGCAGGTCGATCCCGTCGAGCGATGCGGGGGGTAGCCAGTCCAGCAGGCGTGTCGCATCGTCGTCATGGACACGCAGATTGGCGCGCGACTCCGTCTCGAGCGCGGTCATGAGCTTGGCCATGCCATTGACGAAAGGTTCGACGCCGATGAAACCGGTGCGGGGGCTTTCGCCGGCGCGGAAATGCAGATGCTCCCCGCCGCCGAAACCGATCTCCAGCCGCACGGCATCGACAGGCACGCCGAAAAGCGCCGCCAGCGGCTGCGGCGGCGGTTGCGTCAGATCGATCTTCAGCTGCGGCAGAAGCGTTGCGACCGCCCCTTTCTGGAGCGGCCGCAACGATTTTCCATGACGCCGGCCGAAGAACGCTTCCGTCGCCCGGCTACGGCGTTCCCCGGTCATCTGGTCCCTGCGGGGCCTCAGGCGGCCACCGCCTCCTTGAGCGCCTTGACCAGGTCGGTCTTCTCCCAGGAGAAGGAACCGTCGCGGCCTGCCTTGCGGCCGAAATGGCCATAGGCGGCGGTCTTGGCGTAGATCGGCTTGTTGAGGTCGAGATGCTTGCGGATGCCCGACGGCGACAGGTCCATCACCTTGCGCAGCGCATCCTCGAGGGCCGCCTCGTCCACCTTGCCGGTGCCGTGCAGGTCGACATAGACCGACAGCGGCTGCGCCACGCCGATCGCATAAGCGAGCTGGATGGTGCAGCGGTCGGCAAGCCGCGCCGCCACGACGTTCTTGGCGAGATAGCGAGCCGCATAGGCCGCCGAGCGGTCCACCTTGGTCGTATCCTTGCCGGAGAACGCGCCGCCGCCATGCGGGGCCGCGCCGCCATAGGTGTCGACGATGATCTTGCGGCCGGTCAGGCCGGAATCGCCGTCGGGACCACCGATGACGAACTTGCCGGTCGGGTTGATGTACCAGTTGCAATCCTCGGCGATCGTCAGCCCGCCGGAGGCCAGCGCCTCGCGGATATAGGGCTCGACAACCTTGCGGACCTTCTTGGAATCCCAGGAACCGTCGAGGTGCTGCGTCGAAAGCACGATCTGCGTTGCTTCCTTCGGCTCGCCGCCGACATATTTCACCGTGACCTGGCTCTTGGCGTCGGGGCCGAGCTTGCCCACATCGCCCTCGCCCTTGTGGCGGGCCGCGGCCAGCAGTTCGAGGATCTTGTGCGAATAATAGAGCGGGGCCGGCATCAGGTCCGGGGTCTCGCGGCAGGCGTAACCGAACATGATGCCCTGGTCGCCGGCGCCTTCCTCGCCCTGCTTGTCGGCGGCGTTGTCCACGCCCTGACCGATGTCGACCGACTGCCCGTGCAGCAGCACGTCGATCTTGGCGGTCTTCCAGTGGAAGCCGCTCTGCTCATAGCCGATGGCGCGGATGGCGCGACGGGCGACCGAACGGAACTTGGACGGATTGATGACCGGCGAACCGGACGCATCCTGGAGGACATTGCCGTCCTTGTCCTTCTTCAGCAGCGAATCGGGAACGCGAACCTCGCCGGCGATGACGACGCGGTTGGTGGTCGCCAGCGTCTCGCAGGCAACGCGGACCTTCCACGGGTCCATGCCGGTCTTTTTCGCTTCGCGATAGACGAGATCCACGATCTCGTCGGAAATGCGGTCGCAAACCTTGTCGGGATGGCCTTCGGATACGGATTCGCTGGTGAAGATGTAGTCTTGTCGCGCCACGGGTGTCCCCTCTCGAAAGAAAACCGGCGGATGGGCCGCCGGAGGCGCACCGGTGTTAACGAAGGCGGCTTGCGCTCGTCAAGGTCACGCTTTGCCCTTCGAGACCGAAACACGCGGTTCGGAGGGAATATCGCTGCTTTTTTGTCACTTTTCCGGGTCCGGCGCGGCGCATGGACGCTGTCGGCACGCACTTGCCGGAACCGCTCAGTCCTCGTCGGCGAGCGACTTCACCAGATCGACGATGCGCTTGCGCACCTTGGGATCGCTGATCTTCACGAAAGCCCGGTTGAGCTGCAATCCGTCGGCGGTGGAGAGGAAATCGACGACATAGCTCGTCTGGCCGTCCTCCGCGAAGCCGCCCTTCTCCCCGTCCGTCTCGCCGCCCGGCCCGCCATCGAAGAAGAAGGAGACCGGCGCATTGAGGATGGAGGAAATCGCCTGAAGACGGCTCGCGCCGACGCGATTGGAGCCCTTTTCATATTTCTGTATCTGCTGGAAGGTGACGCCGAGGCTTTCGCCCAGCTTCTCCTGGCTGATACCCAGCATGTTGCGCCGCAGCCTGATTCGGCTGCCGACATGCACATCGATCGGGTTTGGTGTCTTCTTGTTCTGCATCATCGTGCCCATGGTCCGGGCATGCGCCCGGCACCTTCATGCCCCCTTGAAGCTGCCGCTATTCATATAAGCGCATCCGGAACCCGGATACACACCCCATTTCTCACTATGGTTCGCGCGCGCCGAGACTGTCAATTGACGCGCCGCAGGTCGCCGAGCCGCGCGGCAAGCGCTCCCAGCACGAGCAGCAGCACGATCAACCATCCGCAGGCGGCGGCCGGCAGCAGCGGCAAGGGCGGCGGCGCACGCACCACCGGCACCGCGACGTCCAGCACGCCGACCCCATTGAGCGCCAGCGCGTCGATGACGCGGCCATAGGCATCGACGGCGCCCGACAGGCCGTTATTGGCGGCGCGGACGAGCGGCCGGCCGGCCTCGACGGCGCGAAGCTGCGCCTGCCTGAAATGCTGGTAGGGGCCGGGCGAATCGCCGAACCATCCATCATTGGTCACGTTGACGATGATGTCCGCATCGGGCTGCATGGCGATGCCGGGGAAGATCACCTCGTAGCAGATGAAGGCGGCGGCGCTGAGCCCGTTGCCAAGCGCCATCGGATGGCGCGACGTGCCGGAGGAAAAGCCGCCCGGCAGCTGGACCAGCTTGGTGATGCCGATGCGGCCGAGCCAGTCCTCGAAGGGAACGAACTCGCCCAGCGGCACGAGATGCATCTTGTCGGTCGCATCGTAGATCTCGCCGGCGGAATCGACCGCCACCACGGAATTGTAGTAGCGCGCATTGTCCCCGCCTTCGCCTTCGCGGCGCACCGCACCCGCCATCAGCACCTGGCCATCGCCGATCAGCTGGCTGAGCGCGGCCAGCGCGTCGGGCCGGTCGGCGAGCAGGAAGGGCACCGAGGTCTCCGGCCACAGGATGAGTTGCGGCTGCGCGGCGTCCGGCTCCGGGGGGCGGGCCGACAGTTGGAGATATGTGGCGAAAATCTCGTCGCGCCGCGACCGGTCCCACTTCTGCGACTGGTCGATGGAGGGCTGGACGATGCGTATATTGTGCACCGGCGCATCCGTCGCCGCGCCCGCAAGCCGCCATGCGCCGAAGCCCCAATGCGCGGCCGGCAGCGCAACGAGCAGCAGCAGCGCCATGCCCGCGCCGCGCCGCGCCGACAGCGCGGCAGGCAGCGCAAAGACGAAGACGGCCAGCGCGTTCATGCCCACCATGCCGACGACGCTCACGCTCTGCATCAGCACCGGAACCGGCATTGCCGCATAGCCGATCGCGTTCCACGGGAACCCGGTCAGCATGAAGCTGCGCAGCCATTCGGCGATCGCGAAGCCGGCGGCCAGCGCGAAGATGCGGCCGATGCCGTCGCTCCAGGCCAGCCGCGCCAGCACCACCGCCAGCCCGTAGAAGACCGCCAGCGTCGCCGGCAAAAGCAGCACGGCGATGGGTAGCGCCCAGGCATAGGCCGCGATGTCGACCAGCATCGCATTGCCGATCCACCAGAGTCCGCCGGCGAAATAGCCGAAGCCGAACCACCAGCCGGTGGCGAAGGCGGGGGCGAGGCGCCGCAGCCAGCCGCGTCCGGCATCGCCCGCGGCGCCGTCGAGCAGCCAGACGAGAACCGGGAAGGAAATGAAGCAGACGGCGAAGAAATCGGTGGGAGCTTGCGACAGGGAGGCAATCGCGCCGGCCAGCAATGCCGCCAGCGCGCGCCGCCATCCCCATAAAAGCGCCATCCGGCCGGCGGGGCCGGCCAATGACGGCTGGGCGACATCGGTAGTTCCGGCCGCCTCGAGCCGCGACGCAGGCCGGTTTGCCCCCAGCATAGCCTCGTCCGTTCAGGATGAAAGAATCACCGCGCCGATATCTAGATCATTTCCGTTTTTCACGGAAACGATCCTTGATTTTATTTTGCACGGCCGGAATTGCCCGTCAGGCGCCGGCCGTCTCGGACGGGCCGCCCTCGGCCGGCTCATTCGCGCCCTTGGCCCGGCGGCGGCGCTGGTCGGCGGTGCGCGTCTGCATGATGCGCACCCGCTTGATGCGGCGCGGATCGGCGTCGAGGACGTGGAACTCGAAGCCTGGAATGCCCTGCACCACCTCCCCCCGCGCGGGCACGCGGCCGAGAATGTTGAAGATCAGGCCGCCGATCGTATCGACGTCCTCTTCATGCTCGCCGGCCTGGAAGGCATTGCCGATCATCGCGGCGACATCCGATATTTCGGCCTTGCCGTCGACCAGATAGACGCCGTCAGCGGCCTTGACGATCAGCGGCTCGGTTTCGTCGTCATGCTCGTCCTCAATGTCGCCGACGACCATCTCGACGATATCTTCCAGCGAGGCCAGCCCGTCGGTGCCGCCATATTCGTCGATCACCAGCGCCATCTGGATGCGCGCCGCCTGCATGCGCGCCATCAGGTCGGAAGCGAGCATGGAGGGCGGCACGAACAGGACCGGGCGCACGAGGCCCAGCTCGCCGATGGTGCGCGAGAGATCGACCTTGCCGAGGTCCAGCGTGTCGGAGGGGGCAGCCTTGGCGCTGCGCGTCCGCTTCTGGCGTGAAAGGCGGGTGATCTGCGCGACCACGTCGCGGATGTGGACCATGCCGCGCGGATCGTCCAGCGTCTCGGCATAGACGGGCATGCGCGAATGGCCCGACTGCTCGAAGACCTTCAATATGTCGCCCAGCGTGGTCGACAGCTCCACCGCCTCGATATCGGCGCGCGGGATCATCACATCCTCGACGCGCACCTCGCGCAGGCGCAGGATATTGTTGAGCATGGCCCGTTCGGCGGGGGAAAATTCACCCTCGCCGGCGGTCTCTGCCAGCGCGTCGGTCAGGTCGTCGCGCAGCGTCGAGCCGTTTTTCGGCCTCAGAAATCCCAGCCACCGTTGCAGCAACGAGGGCCGGGTGTCGGTTTGGGAAGGTTCGGGACTCGGACTGTCGCCGGTCTCGGCGCCGGATTCCCTGTCGTCGCCGGGTAGATCGCCTGGGGCGGTCTGTGCTGTCTGGTTCATCGTCTTTCGCAGCGTAACTGAACGCCTCAATTAGGCGTAAGGGTCGGGAATGGCAAGTGCGGAGAGGATTCGCCGCTCCGCCGCCTCCATCGTCTCGGCTTCCTCCTCGTCCTCATGGTCGTGGCCGACAAGGTGGAGAAAGCCGTGCACGATGAGGTGGGCGATGTGGTTTTCCAATGGCTTGCCCTCCTCTTCGGCTTCACGCGCGACCGTTTCGGCGGCGAGCACGATATCGCCCAGCATGGGCGGCAGGGCCGACCAGCCTTCGGGGAAGGCGGGAAAGGAGAGCACATTGGTCGGCTTGTCCTTACCGCGCCAGCCGGCATTCAATTCGCGTATCGCCGCGTCATCCGTGAAGATGAGCGACAATTCCGACGCACCCGCCAGTTCCTGGTCGGCGCAGGCCGCATCCACCGCCGCGCGCGCCAGTCGCTCCAGATGCGCTTCGGCCGGCCAGTCGCCGGCCTCCACGGCCAGCGCGATGTCGATATCGGCCATGGATCAGGGCTTAGCGCGCGGCGGCGCCAGATAGGTGTCGCGGTCGTAGGCCTTGACGATCTCGGCCACCAGCGGATGGCGCACCACATCCTTCTCGTCGAAGCGGACCGTGACGATGCCCGGCACCCCTTCCAGCACGCGCAACGCCTCGACCAGCCCCGATTTCGTATTGGGGGGCAGGTCGATCTGGCTCGGATCGCCGGTGATGATCATGCGGCCATTCTCGCCCAGGCGGGTCAGGAACATCTTCATCTGCATCGGCGTGGTGTTCTGCGCCTCGTCGAGGATGATCGCCGCATTGCGCAGCGTGCGTCCGCGCATGAAGGCCAGCGGCGCGATCTCGATCACTTCCGCGGCAATGGCGCGCTCGACCTTGTCGGGCGGCATCATGTCATAGAGCGCATCGTAGAGCGGCCGCAGATAGGGATCGACCTTCTCCTTCATGTCGCCGGGCAGGAAGCCGAGCCGCTCGCCCGCTTCCACCGCAGGCCGCGACAGGATGATGCGCTCCACCATGCCGCGCTCCAACAGCATGGCGGCATGCGCCACCGCCAGATAGGTCTTGCCGGTGCCGGCGGGGCCGATGCCGAAGACGAGCTCGGCCCGCTCCAGCGCGCGCATATAGGCGTCCTGGTTGACCGAACGGGCATAGATGGTGCGCTTGCGCGTCGAGATCTGCGCGGCGGCGAGCTTGCCCTTGCTTTCCATGGTCGGCAGCGACATCTGGTCGTCGGCTGCGATGGCGATGCGCACCGCGCCGTCGACATCGGACGGCGCGATCTCGGCGCCCTTCTGCAAGCGGTCGTAGAGATAGTCCAGCGCCCGGCGCGCCTGTTCGGCGGCGACCGGATCGCCCTTGATCGAGAGCTGGTTGCCCTTGGAGCGGATGTCGACGCCGAGCTTCTGCTCGATGCGCGCCAGGTTCTCGTCGAACTGGCCGTAGAGGGTGCCGGCGTGCTTGTTGTTGTCGAAGGTCAGGACGATATGCGCCATGTCGGACGCACCTGACGGCGCATGCTTCAGTTCGCTGGCGGCGCTCAAAAAGCTCTCCTTGCCATGGCCCGGATCAGACAGCCTCCGCGAACAGGCTGTTCTGCCCCGTCCTGATGATTCGCACCCGGATAATGTCGCCGATTCGCCCGGCGGTTTCATCAACAATCACCGGCTGGAGCCAGGGCGAGCGGCCGACGATCTGGCCGGGCTGCCGGCCGGGCTTTTCGATCAGCACGTCCATCTCGGCGCCTGTCCTGGAAGCGGCGAAAGCGGCCTGCTGCGCATTCACCAATGCCTGCAATTGCTGCAGCCGCGCGTCCTTCACCTCTTCCGCCACCTGCAACCCGCGATCCGCCGCCGGCGTTCCCGGACGCTGCGAATATTTGAACGAGAAGGCCTGCGCATAGCCGACCTCGCGCACGATCCGCATCGTGGCATCGAAATCGGCATCGTCCTCGCCGGGGAAGCCGACGATGAAGTCGCCCGACATGGCGATGTCGGGCTTCGCCGCGCGGATGCGGTCGATCAGCCGCAGATAGTCGTCGGCCGTATGCTTGCGGTTCATCGCCTTCAGAATGCGGTCCGAGCCCGACTGCACGGGCAGGTGCAGATAGGGCATGAGTTGCGGCAGGTCGCGATGGGCGGCGATCAGCGCATCGTCCATGTCGCGCGGATGGCTGGTCGTGTAGCGCAGGCGGGCAATTCCCGGCACCTCGGCCAGCCGGAACAGGAGCTCGCCGAGCCCCCACTCGCGCCCATCGACGCCAGCTCCATGCCAGGCATTCACATTCTGGCCCAGCAGCGTCAATTCGCGCACGCCGCCATTCGCCAGCCGCTCGGCCTCGGCGAGTATCTGCGCCACCGGGCGCGAAATTTCCGAACCTCGCGTATAGGGCACGACGCAGAAGGAGCAGAACTTGTCGCAGCCTTCCTGAACGGTGAGGAAGGCAGTCACGCCGCGGCTGCGCACCACCGCCGGCTGCGGAGACGGCAGATGCGCGAACTTGTCCTCGGTCGCATAGTCGGTTTCGAGCACGCGCGAGCCGTCACGGGCACGCCGCACCGCATCCGGCAGCCGGTGGTAGGTCTGCGGCCCGATGACGAGGTCGACAGCCGGCGCGCGGCGCATGATCTCCGCGCCCTCGGCCTGCGCGACACAACCGGCGACGCCGATCACCATGTCGCCGCCCAGCGCGCGGCGCTCTTCCTTCAGGTCGCGGATACGGCCTAGCTCGGAATAGACCTTTTCGGCGGCTCGCTCGCGAATATGGCAGGTGTTGAGAAGGACCAGATCGGCCTCCTCCATATTCTGCGTCGCGACATAGCCGTCGGCTGCCAGCGCGTCGGCCATGCGCTGGCTGTCATAGACATTCATCTGGCAGCCATAGGTCTTGACGAAGTAGCGCTTCGCCTGCCCGGCAGCTGCCTGCTGTTCTTTCAGTTCGGCGTCCATTCCGCGTCCATAGATGTTTTTGCCGCCCGGCGACAGCCCTTTGGGTCAGCGCCTGGCCTTGCGGCGCGTGTCGCGCAAGGTGGCTGCGAACATTGCCTCGGCGCGGCGATGCACCTCGCGCGCCATTTCCTTGCGGCTGTCGCCGTCACGGAAGATGACCGGCTCGCCGAAATGGAGCTCGACATCCACGCCGCCCTCTTTCAGCAGCGCGATGATATGCGGCAGCAGCAGCCGGTCGCCGATCCAGGCGACATGAGTGCGGTGCTGCCTTTGCATCGGCATTCCGTGCAGCCGGGTGTAGACGACGGCGACCGGCTGGACCGCCACTGCCTCCGCGCCGCGCTCGATCACATAGCGCGCCGCCCCGAACAGGGTCGACTTGAAGGGCAGCATCAGATTGCCGTCCGCCGTGACACCTTCGGCGAAGACGAACATCGGATCGCCGTCCACCATGCGCTGTGCGATCTCGCCCGCCTGTTCGCCGGACTTTCCGCGCTTCTCGCGCTCCACGAAGATGGTGCGCTGGAGATGGGCGAGCGTGCCGATCATCGGCCAACCCGACACTTCCGACTTGGCGACGAAATTGATGTCGGCGGCAGCGCCGACCACCATGATGTCGGTCCAGGAAATATGGTTGGACGCCAGCATCAGCGGCCGTTCGCTCGCCATGCGGCCATGGATGGTGAGACGGAAATCGAGGATGCGCAGGATGAAGCGGTGCCAGAGGCGCGGCAGCGCGCGGTCGGAGCCCCAGCCCGTGCGCATCACAAATATCTGCGCCAGCGCCAGCGGCAGGGTGACGGCCAGGACCAATGTCAGCGTGGCGACGACGCGTATCCAGCCGAACATGGTTTTCCCCGATTGGCGGTATTCGCGACGGCTAGCGAAGATCGCGGCGCATGACAAGCGCCGCGCTTTTGCGGCCCGACCTGTCGGCATAATAGCCGTCGCGGCGGCCGACCTCGCGAAAGCCAAGCTTCCGGTAAAGAGCGAGCGCGGCGATATTGGTCTCGTCAACTTCGAGGAAAAGCGCCTCCGCCCGGAGCGCATGGAGCCGCGAAAGGACGGCGTCCATCATCGTGCGACCGAGCCCGCGCCGCCGTGCCGCTCGTGCGACCGCCACGGTGAGGATCTCCGCCTCGCCGGCAACAGCCCGCGCCAGCACAAAGCCGTGCAACTCACGCTTTTTCGCGCCGGGCTGATGCGCGCCGAAGCCGAACACCGTGTTCTGGGCGAGCAGCGATTCGAATTCGGCCGCCGCCCATGGCCGCACGAAATCCTCGGCATGGATCTGCGAAAGCGCTGCGCTGTCGCGCCCGGTGAGTGGCTGGAGCACGTAGTCGGGACCGCGCGAGAGGAAGGGCAGCCGCACGTTCAGCCCTTTCGCGGCAGGGCGAAGCCGGATTGCGGTTTCGCATCGGCCCCGCGCAGATAGAGCGGGCGCGGTTTTTCTCCCTCTAACCCCCGACCGGCCGCGACGCGCGCATAGGCCGCGATGTCGGCGGTCGCCTCCGCAGGTCCGCAATCGAACCGCCGACCCGTCGCAGCTTCGATGAGCGGTACGGCGGTGCCGCAAAGCACAGTGCCGGGTCCGGCCATCGCAACCACCTCGGCGAGGCCGGCAATGTGCGGGGCGGCTTGCTCGCTGCCATTGGCGGCAAAGGCGGCGACATAGATCTCGTCGCGCTTCGCATCCAGCGCCGCGATCACCGGGCGATCCGGGAACCGATCGCGCGCCTCCAGCGCCAGCGCCTCCAGCGTGGTGACGCCGGCCGAGGGAACGCCAAGCCCCAGCGCCAACCCGCGCGCGGCGGCGACGCCGACCCTGATGCCGGTGAAGGAGCCCGGCCCGACCGAGACCGCGATGCCGCCAATGTCGGCATGGGCGAGGCCGCCTGCCGCCAGCGCCGCGTCGATCACCTCCATCAGTTGCTCGGCATGGCCCTTGCCGATATCGCGCACGCTGCGGCCGCGCTCGATGCCGGCCGCGGCGTCATGGACGCAGGCGGCGCAGAGATTGGCGGCTGTGTCGATGGCGAGGATGATCACGGGATGTCCGCCGACGGTGCCTAAGCCGCGCTGTCCTTTGCCTTCAGTTCCAGCCTGCGGGCATGCAGGATCGGCTCGGTATAGCCGCTTGGCTGCACGCGGCCCTTGAAGACGAGGTCGCAGGCGGCCTGGAAGGCGATGGAGCCGTCATAGTCCGGCGCCATGGGGCGATAGAGCGGATCGCCTTCATTCTGCCGATCCACGACCTTCGCCATGCGCTTCATCGTCTCCATCACCTGGTCCTGCGTGCAGACCTTGTGATGCAGCCAGTTGGCGATGTGCTGCGAAGAAATACGCAGGGTGGCACGGTCCTCCATCAGGCCGACATCGTTGATGTCGGGCACCTTGGAGCAGCCGACACCCTGGTCGATCCAGCGCACCACATAGCCCAATATGCCCTGCGCATTGTTGTCCAGCTCCTTCTGGATGTCTTCCGGCGACCAGTTGGGCCGCGTCGCGACAGGCACGGACAGGATGTCGGAGAGCTTTGCACGGGCACGCGACTTCAGGCCCGCCTGCACCTGCGCAACGTCGACCTGGTGATAGTGCGTTGCGTGCAGCGTGGCCGCCGTCGGCGACGGCACCCAGGCAGTGTTGGCGCCGGCCTTGGGATGGCCGATCTTCTGCTCCAGCATGGCGGCCATCAGGTCGGGCATGGCCCACATGCCTTTGCCGATCTGCGCATGGCCCGACAGGCCGCATTCCAGCCCGATGTCGACGTTCCACTGCTCGTAAGCGCCGATCCAGGCGGCCTGCTTCATATCGCCCTTGCGGATCATCGGGCCAGCCTCCATCGAGGTGTGGATCTCGTCACCGGTGCGGTCGAGGAAGCCGGTATTGATGAAGACCACGCGGTCCTTCGCCGCGCGGATGCATTCCTTGAGGTTGACCGTGGTACGGCGCTCCTCGTCCATGATGCCCATCTTGATCGTGTTGGGCGCCATGCCGAGCGCCGCCTCGACGCGATCGAAAAGTTCGACCGCGAAGGCGACCTCGTCGGGGCCGTGCATCTTCGGCTTGACGACATACATGGAGCCGGCGCGGCTGTTGGCGCGGCGGCCCTTCGGCCCGATATCGTGCAGGGCGATCGCCGCCGTCACCATGGCGTCCATGATGCCTTCGGGAATCTCCGCGCCGCCGTCCAGCAGGATCGCCGGATTGGTCATCAGGTGGCCGACATTGCGAACCAGCATCAGCGAGCGGCCGGGCAGCGTGAAGGGTTTTCCGTCCGGGCCGACATAGTCGCGGTCGGGGTTGAGGCGGCGGGTGAAGGTCTTGCCGCCCTTCTCGATCTCCTCGGCCAGATCGCCCTTCATCAAGCCGAGCCAGTTGCGATAGGCGACGACCTTGTCCTCCGAATCCACCGCTGCGATGGAATCCTCGCAGTCCTGGATGGTGGTGAGGGCGGATTCCAGCACGACGTCGGCAATGCCGGCCTTGTCGGTCTTGCCGATCGGATGGGCGCGGTCGATGACGATCTCGGCATGCAGGCCGTTGGTGGCGAGCAGGACCGACTTCGGCGACGCCGCCTCGCCGGTATAGCCGGCGAAATGCGCCGCGCCCTTCAGGGAAACCGCCTTGCCGGCAACCTTCGCGACCAGCCTGCCGCCCTCCACCTCGAGGCTGTCAATGTCCGTCCACGACGCGCCGTCGAGCGGGGCGGAGCGGTCGAGGAAATCGCGCGCCCAGGCGATGACCTTCCCGCCGCGCACGGGATTGTAGCCCTTGCCCTTCTCCGCGCCGTCGGTCTCGGCAATGGCGTCGGTGCCGTAGAGCGCGTCGTAGAGCGAGCCCCAGCGCGCATTGGCAGCGTTGAGAGCGTAGCGGGCGTTCATGACCGGTACGACGAGCTGCGGCCCGGCGATGGTCGCGATCTCGGGGTCGACATTTTCGGTGGCCACCGAAAAATCGCTGCCTTCCGGCACGAGATAGCCGATCTCGCGCAGGAAGCCCTCATAGGCTCCCATGTCGGACGGCGCGCCATTGGCGCGGTACCAGGCGTCGATCTTTTCCTGCAATTCGTCGCGGCGGGCGAGCAGCGCACGGTTCTTCGGCGCGAGGTCGTGGGCGATGGCGGAAAAATCGCGCCAGAAGGCGTCGGGCGCCACGCCGGTGCCGGGCAGCACCTCCGTGTCGATGAACTGCGCGAGATCGGCCGCCACCTGAAGGCCGTTCCTGTTGATGCGATCCGTCATGTCGGCGCTCCACCCTTCGAGAAAATACCGCCCGGGATTGGCATGACGGCAAAGGCGGGTCAATTCTCGCAGGGCGGAAAGTGCTTCACGCCGATCGCCGCATGTCGGGATGGGACGATGCGGAACGTCCTTGGACGGAACGCAACGCAGAAAGGGAAAGCGCATGGCCAAGGCCGCAACGATCGAAGTGGAGAATATCGTCTCGTCGGGCTCGCGCCGCAGGGTGGACGCCGGCAAATATGAAGCGATGAAGGCGGCGATGCTCAAGGTGCTGCCCGATGCCGCGCCCGGCATGACGGTGGCGCAGGTGAAGGCCGCGGCCCTGCCCCACCTGCCGCAGGACCTCTTCCCCGGCGGCGACAAGGCGGGCTGGTGGATCAAATGCGTCCAGCTCGACCTCGAGGCCAAGGGCGTGCTCAGGCGCAGCGAAAAGCCGGTGCGGCTCTACCGCGCCTGAGGAGCGGTGATGGCGGGCGGGCCGCATCGTCCTTACGGAACGAGGTCGATCTCCTCGGTCTGGCCGCCCTCGCAGGTGTAGCAGCAGTCCTCGCAGCTCTCCTTGTCATCCGGGCCGACGCCCCAATAGGTGCCCTTGTCGCCGGAAACCCAGGCGCCATAGCAGATGGTCTCGCCCGACCTGCACGACAGCGGCACTTCCTTGGTCTCGCCGTCGTCGAGATAGTAGACCTGATTGCCGCCCGGCCAGACATGGTCGCGATCCTGGCTGTAGAGCTCGAGCTCGACCGCATTGGGATGCGAATTCTTCATCACGAAAGTGACGTCGTCGGCCAAGGCGACGGGCGCTGCGAAGACGGATGCCAGCGAGGCGGCCAGCAGGGCGCGGCCGGCTGAGCGGATGGTAAACATGTGATTGACCCCCAAAAAAGACGCGGCGGCTTGCCGCGCCTGCCGCATGGCATGCCGCCCCGAAGGCAGATAGGGGGCGCGGCTTTCAGCCACAGCAGCGGGAGGGCTCCGCAGCCGGGGGAATTGCGCGGGAGTGCCTGCCTAGCCGCATTGCGCGACGCCGGGCGTTTCCGCCTGGCTGCAAAACGCTCAGCGCTGCAATTCGCGCTCCTGCTCGACCGTGAGCGGCGTGATGCCGGGCACAAGCCGCTCGGCGCGCGGCGCCGGCGGCGGAACCGGCGCACGGGCCGTCGAACAGGCGGCGAGAAGCAGCGGTAGGAGAAGCAGGACGAAGCGCATGCGACCGGCATAGGCAATTGCAATGCGGCGGGAAAGCGGCTGCGCGCATTCTGCCGCCACGGCAGCCGTTCAAGGCACCCTGAGCATAAGGCGCGTGGCGAAGACCATCATGGCGAGCGCCTGATCGTGCACATGCGGCGGCAGGGGCCGCTGGCACCACTCGCCCGCGGCGGCGGCGCAGCAGCGCCCGGCCTGCCGGCAGGCGCGCCTCTCGCAATCCGGCCCCTCGCCGGCAAAGCTCGCGGCGGTGGAGACCGCCAGCTGCAGCGCCTCGTTGACGACGTAGGGCAGCCGGGTCTCGGAACTGACAGTCGCGGGCATGTTCTTTCGTCTGCGGACCATGACAACCTCCTCGGGATAGGGCCAGCACCATGCGTTCCCGCGCGCAGGACGCGCGGGTGGGAAGCGGGCGCATGGCAGACGCCTGTGTGATTTTGTTATGCGACGCCTTGCCATGCGCCCGCCGGTGTTCTTGCGCCGGGTGCCTTTGGCACCTTTCAAGCGCCCGGACCTGAGGGCTCATCGCCCAGGCAGGCTAACGAAGCCTGCCCGATCCGGCACCGGCGCCCTCGCGAACGGTCGGTGGCCATCCGCTTCCCGCGAGGGAGCTGAGGCGGAGTATGGGGGAGTGGTGGAGGGCGGGGATAAAGTTGGAGCGGGCGGTGGGTGAAAGCGCGGAAATGGAGGTAGTTGGCGGCGATGAAGTAGGAATTCGTGTCCGCGCCGTTTTTGCTGGTCTGCTGCTATTTCAAAGCAACACCCCTATTCTGACATACCAAACCGTCATGCTCGAAATGAATTACCGAACCTGCCCAACTGCAACTGAGATGCTTATCACCTTCTGCGCAAAGACGCCCGAGACAACCGGCAAAGATAGCAAGACGATCGAATACGCTGGCTTCTTAGATACTCAGACTTTTCCGCCTGCCTTTTCGTAGGCATTCGTGAGTTGGCGAGCGAGCATTCCGGACAACAGTTCCTCCATTTTTGAGAGATCGAGGAGACCTTCGTTCCACGCTGCATCGGCAGCGTCGAGCGCGTCGAAATAGGGATTCCGATTATCTACGATCTGTTCCGGTATGGTCGGCGTGCCCGGAAAGACGCTTTGAGCGCGAATCGACAGCACGACATAAGAGAGAATTCGTGAAGTTCGACCGTTGCCGTCTGCAAACGGATGTATCCAATTCAAACGCCACATCACATATGATGCAAGATGAATGGCAGTCTGTTCATCCCATTTATCATTGATGTATTCGCAGAGATCTTCGACAAGTTCTGGTACGAGATGAGCATCAACGGGTTTATGCTTACTCCCTACAATTTCGACACCAGCCGGTCGAAAATTACCTGCATACGCGCTGATGCCGGCAAGTGCTTCGCGCTGAAGCGTCAAAACAAGCGAGGGTCGCAGCTTGAAAGCACTGCGCTCCAATGCTTGGTGGATTACCTGAACGCCATAGTCGTATTGGCGAAGGCCGTTTCTCGCTTCAGCCTCGGCCTTCTCTTGAGGATCAGACAAAAGCTCGGCTTCGAGTGCCCTACTGTGTCGCTGCGTCTGATCCGTCATCTAGATGCGCTCAACGTTTGGCGTGCCTGTCCAGCAGTTCAGCCTGACGATCGACCATCTCACGGGTGATACGATCATTCTCGAATTTGGTGTTGCCGTAAGCAAAACTACGGCGCTGCTGCTCTTTCTCGCGAGCTGACTGATCAAGCGTTCTCGTCGCGTCGATCAATTTTTTGAGAGCATCCGTCATCGTCATTCTCCAGCGGCTGCATCTATCCGCAAATCACTACACACATTAACATGCGCGAGCCTTGTGAGGATGCCAACTGATGTCATTGATATGCGCGATCAAATTTTTGATCCGATATCACCCTGGCACCAATATATGGGTTGATTGCCCCTCACGAAGCTAAGTGCATACAATTATAGCTTGAAGTGCGCTGGCGTCATGACCGACATCTCTGGTTGGGGAACGCCGGCAGCAAGGGTACGCTCACCCATCCCCCATCTTCAACGCCTGGATGAACGCTTCCTGCGGGATGTCGACCTTGCCGAACTGGCGCATGCGTTTCTTGCCCTCTTTCTGCTTTTCCAGCAGCTTGCGCTTGCGGGTCACGTCGCCGCCGTAGCATTTGGCGGTGACGTCCTTGCGCAGGGCGGAAATGGTTTCGCGGGCGACGATGCGGCCGCCGATGGCGGCCTGGATGGGGATCTTGAACATGTGCTGCGGGATCAGTTCTTTCAGCTTCTCGCACATGACGCGGCCGCGCTTTTCGGCCGCGGAGCGGTGGACCAGCATGGAGAGCGCGTCGACCGGCTCGTCGTTGACGAGAATCGACATCTTGACCAGATCGCCCTCGCGATAGTCGGTGAGCGCGTAGTCGAAGCTGGCATAGCCCTTGGAGATCGACTTCAGCCGGTCGTAGAAGTCGAACACCACCTCGTTGAGCGGCAGGTCGTAGGTGAGCATGGCGCGCTTGCCGACATAGGAGAGGTCGACCTGTATGCCGCGGCGGTCCTGGCACAGCTTCAGGATGGCGCCGAGATAGTCGTCGGGGGTGAGGATGGTGGCGCGGATCCACGGCTCCTCGATATGGGCGATCTTGACCACGTCGGGCATGTCGGCCGGGTTGTGCAACTCCTTCACCTCGCCCGAGGTCATCACCATGCGGTAGACCACGCTGGGGGCGGTGGCGATGAGGTCGAGGTCGAATTCGCGGCTCAGGCGCTCCTGGATGATTTCCAGGTGGAGCAGGCCGAGAAAGCCGCAGCGGAAGCCGAAACCGAGCGCGGCAGAGGTCTCCATCTCGTAGGAGAAGCTGGCATCGTTGAGGCGCAGCTTGCCCATGGCGGCGCGCAGGTCCTCGAAGTCGGCAGCGTCGACGGGGAAGAGGCCGCAGAAGACAACCGGCTGGGCCGGCTTGAAGCCGGGCAGCGGCGCGGCCGTGGGCTTGCGGTCTTCCGTGATCGTGTCGCCGACGCGGGTGTCGGCCACTTCCTTGATCGAGGCGGTGATGAAGCCGAACTCACCGGGGCCGATCTCGTCGGCCTGGATCATCTTGGGCGTGAAATAGCCGGTGCGCTCGACGGGGTATTTCGCGCCGGTGCCCATCATGCGGATGGTCTGGCCCTTCTTCAGCACGCCGTCGATGACGCGGACGAGCACGATGACGCCGAGATAGGCGTCGTACCATGAATCGACCAGCATCGCCTTGAGCGGCTTGGCGGCGTCGCCCTCGGGCGGCGCGGGCAGGCGGGTGACGATGGCCTCCAGCACGTCCTCGATGCCGATGCCGGTCTTGGCCGAGATCATCACCGCGTCGGAAGCGTCGAGGCCGATGACCTCCTCCACCTGCTCCTTGATGCGCTCGGGCTCGGCGGCCGGCAGGTCGATCTTGTTGAGGACGACGACGATCTCGTGATTGGCGTCGAGCGCCTGATAGACATTGGCAAGCGTCTGCGCCTCGACGCCCTGCGAGGCGTCGACCACCAGAAGCGAGCCCTCGCAGGCCTTGAGGCTGCGCGAGACCTCATAGGCGAAGTCGACATGACCGGGCGTGTCGATGAGGTTGAGGATGTAGTCCTGTCCGTCCTTCGCCCGGTAGTTGAGGCGCACGGTCTGGGCCTTGATGGTGATACCGCGCTCGCGCTCGATATCCATATTGTCGAGCACCTGCTCCTTGCCGGCCATCTCGCGCGCGTCGAGCCCGCCGGTCATCTGGATGAGCCGGTCGGCCAGCGTGGATTTGCCGTGGTCGATATGGGCCACGATGGAGAAGTTGCGGATGCGGGAAAGGGGCGTCGTCATGCGGCGGGCTATAAAGCATTCGGCGGCCAAACGGAAAGCCGATTTATGCGCGCGCCGGCAGTAGCGGCGGGTTGTATTTCGCAAGGCTGCGCTTTTAGGTTGTATGTTTCCATAATTCTATCATAGGTTGCATTCCGTATCCAGGAGGAAACGCGGCCGGGCAGCCGCGTCCGGCTATTGTACCGGGGGGAGCGGATGGACCACGAAGCGTTCATCGTGCGCTGGACAGCGCGCGAGGGAGGGGCGGAGCGCGCCAATTACCAGATGTTCCTGGCCGAGCTGTGCGACGTGATCGGCGTGGCGCGGCCGGAGCCGGCGGGCGCCGAGACGGCGCGCAACGACTATGTGTTCGAGCGCGCCGTGAGCCTGCGCGAAAGCGACGAAGGCGGGCCGCGGCGGATCGACCTTTACAAGAAGGGCTGCTTCATCCTGGAGGCGAAGCAGTCGCGGCTGCCTGGAGCCAAGAACGCATTGCCGGGGCAGCTTTCCATGCTGGCGGACGAGCCGGAACAGCTCGGCCGCCGCAATGTGGCGCGCGGCTGGGACGTGATGATGCTCAACGCCCGCAAGCAGGCGGAGAACTATGTCTTCCTGCTGGATGCCAGCCATCCGGCGCCGCCCTTCATCGTCACCTGCGATGTCGGCCATGCCTTCGAGGTCTTCGCCGATTTTTCCGGCACGGGGCGCGCCTACAGCCAGTTTCCCGACCGCAAGGGGTTTCGCGTCTTCATGGAGGATTTGCGCGATCCGGCGGTGCGGGCGCTGCTCAAGGCGATCTGGACCGATCCGGCGAGCCTCGACCCGGCACGCGCTTCGGCGCGGGTGACGCGCGGCGTGGCTGCACGGCTGGCGGAAGTGTCGAAGGCGCTGGAGACGCGTCATCCGCCCGAGGACGTGGCACATTTCCTGATGCGCTGCATCTTCACCATGTTCGCGGAGGATGTCGACCTTCTGCCCAAGGGCAAGTTCGGCGCGCTGCTCACCGATTGCATCGCCAGCCCCGGCGCCTTCGTGCCGCTGGTGGAGGAACTGTGGGCGAAGATGGACGAGCCGCTGGCGGTGCGGCGCTTCTTTTCCGGCTTTCGCGAGACGGTGCGCCATTTCAACGGCAATCTGTTCAAGCATGCCCGCGCCTTTCCGCTCGGCCGCGAGGAGATCGGCGAGCTGTTGCAGGCGGCGAAGGCGAAATGGACGGAGGTGGACCCAGCGATCTTCGGCACGCTGCTGGAACAGGCGCTGGAGCCCGGCGAGCGACGGCGATTGGGAGCACATTATACGCCCCGCGCCTATGTGCAGCGGCTGGTGGAAGCGACGGTGATGGAGCCGCTGCGCGACGACTGGCAGAAGGCGCTGACCAAGGCGGAGGACGCGAAGGAGAGCGGTGACGAGAAGCAGGCGCTGGCGATCATCCGCGCGTTCCACCACCGGCTCTGCGCCACGCGCGTGCTCGATCCGGCCTGCGGCACCGGCAATTTCCTCTATGTCGCGCTGGAACTGATGAAGAAGCTCGAAGGCGAGGTGCTGGAGGCGCTTGCGCGGCTCGGCGCGAATGAAAGCCTCGCGCTGGAGGGCGAGACGGTGGACCCACATCAATTCCTCGGGCTGGAGCGTAACCCGCGCGCAGCCGCGATCGCCGAACTGGTGGTGTGGATCGGCTATCTGCAACAGCATTACCGCACCCATACGGGCCATCCGGCAGAGCCGATCCTGCGGGCTTTCAGGAACATCAATTTCGGCCGCCGCGAGGGCTTTGACGCGCTGCTGACATGGGATGGATGGCCCACGGCGGCAGTGACGGAGCGCGACGGGCAGCGGGTCGAGACATTTCCGAATGCGCGGCGGGCTGACTGGCCGGAGGCGGAGTTCATCGTGGGCAATCCGCCGTTCATCGGTGGCAAGGATATCCGCGCGCGGCTGGGCTCCGGCTATGCGCAGACGCTGTGGGCGGCAAACCGGCAGATGAACGAGAGCGCCGACATCGTCATGTACTGGTGGGACCGGGCGGCGGAGTTGCTGACGCGCAAGGACACGGCGCTGCGGCGCTTCGGGCTGGTGACGACGAACTCGATCAGTCAGCTTTTCCAGCGGCGCGTGATAGAGCGGCATCTGTCGGCGAAACGGCCGGTGAGCATCGTCTTCGCCGTCCCCGACCACCCGTGGACCAAGGCGACGAAGGACAGCGCGGCGGTGCGGATCGCGATGACGGTGTGTGAGGCCGGCAAGGCGGACGGCGTGCTGCATGAAGTGGTTCGGGAGGAAGCGCTGGATACGGACGAGCCGATGATCGAACTCGTATCGACCGGCGGCGCGATCAACTCCGATCTCTCGGCAGGCCTCGATGTGGGGAAGGCCTCGCCACTCACTGCCGGCGCCGGGCTCTGCTCGCGGGGTGTTCAGTTGATGGGGGCCGGCTTCATCGTCTCACGATCAGAGGCGCAACATCTCGGGCTGGGACGGCGGGACGGCCTCGATCGCCATATCAGGATGTACCGCAACGGCAGGGATCTCACGTCCCGGTCGAGAAACGCCATGGTCATCGACCTCTTCGGCCTGTCCGCGGAGACGGTGCGGCGCAACTTTCCCGAGGTCTACCAGCATTTGATCCAGCGCGTCAGGTACGATCTCGACGCTTCCGGGCAGCCGCGAACGGACGGCGGCGGCCGGAAGCTCGGCCGCGAATGGAACAACCGCGAAAGTTACCGGCGCAACTGGTGGACATTTGGAGAGCCGCGCGCCGATCTGCGCCCCGCGCTCGACGGCCTGCCGCGCTATATCGCCACGGTCGAAACGGCAAAGCACAGGGTTTTTCAGTTTCTCGATGCGCAGATCCTTCCGGACAACAAGGTTCTCGCCATCGCGATCCCGGATGCGGCGGTGCTGGCCGTGCTGAACTCGCACATTCATTTCGCCTGGTACCTGGCAAACTCGGGAATGCTCGGAGTGTATGACCGAGAGGCGGTCTATGTGAAATCCCGCTGCTTCGACCCATTCCCCTTCCCCGATCTTTCCGATCGGATCGGCGAGCAATTGCGGGCGACCGGCGAAGAGCTGGATGGCCTGCGCAAGCGGGTGCTGACCGACCATCCTGACCTGACGATGACGGGTCTCTACAATGTGCTGGAAAAGCTGAAGGCGGGCGAGCCGCTGACCGAGAAGGACGAGGACATCAAGCAGCGTGGGCTGGTGCTGATCCTCAAGGAACTGCATGAGACGATCGACCGCCTTACCGCGCAAGCCTATGGATGGCCGGCCGATCTCGTCGACGCGCAGATCCTGGAGCGTCTCGTCGCGCTGAATGCCGAGCGCGCAGCGGAGGAAGCGGCGGGCCATGTGCGCTGGCTGCGGCCGGATTTCCAGATTTCGCGCTTCGCGAGGGAGACGCCCGGCAAGACCGGCGAGCTGGCGCTTGGCGGCACGGTCGTCGCCATCGATGCCGGCAAGCCGGTCTTCCCCAAGGACCGGCAGGAGCAGCCGCTGGCGGTGGAGGCGGTTCTGGCGGCGAGCGCGGTGCCGCTCGACGCGGTGGCGATGGCCCGCGCCTTCCGTGGCGGCGGCAGGCGCATCGAGCCGCGCGTCGCGCAGGTGCTGCGCACGCTGGCACTCTATGGCCGCGCCACCGCCCTGCCGAACGGCAGATTCGCGTCCCGAAAGGCGGCGTGAGCGGCAAGGAACGGCCACCCTCCTTGCCTGCCTGACGCTCTTGCCGGGAAGGGCTTCGGCCACTGCTGGCTCGCGGAAAAGACGGGCGCGGTGTGGCTGGAGGGCTCTTTCCGCAGCCAAAGCCGGCTGCGTATTGCAGATTCCGACAAGAGAGGCTTATGTATGGGGCCACACGCCGCGAGATGCGGCTCCCACGGAGCGTTCGTGTCGCATGACACCCGGCCCGACGACATCACGATCCCGGATCGCGGCGGCAAATGCCGTCCTGGCGCGGCTTGTGCTGGGTCAGCTGGGCGCGTTGCTGCTGGCCGTCGGCTTCCTTGCGGCCGGCGCCGGGGTGATCGAGGCGGGCCTGCGCGCCCCGCCGGTCTTTCCTGACCGCGCCGTCCTCACCAGCCATCCCGGCGGCGGCCTGCCCGGCCGGGTCGAGGTCGCACAGGCGCTGACGGCGGAAGCTGGCCGCGCGATCGGCCCGCTGCTGCGCCTCGGCGACGGCAATGATGGCGGCAACGACATTCCGCTTCTCGCATCCGACACGGCAAGCGAGACCGTCGCGCGGCGCGCCGACGGCACGCCGCTGGTGTCACAACGGGCCGCGCAAGCCCACCGCGCCGCCACGCAGGCCCGCGCGCCACCGACTGCCTGATCATCCTCCGCATTCGTTTCAAACAATGCCGTGACGCGTCGGAACCGACCGGCGGCAAAAGGAGCATGAAAATGGCCAAGACAAACCCACTCGGATTCCGCCTCGAGCCCCGCATCAAGGAGGCGCTCGTCGCCGCAGCGCATGACGACCGCCGCTCGGTGTCGTCGCTCGTCGAGATCGTCATCGAGAAGTGGCTGACCGAGAAAGGCTATCTCGAGCCGGAGCAGCAGGTGACGCCGCTGCGCCGCGTGGTCTGAACCGCAAGCCGGGGCGTTTTTCACGAACCGCCCCGGTTGCCTGCCTGAGCGATGTCCTCAGGCGCTGGCGCCGCGCAAGCGCCGCAGCAGCATCCAGGCGCCGAGAAGCGCCGCCACCCATGCCACATTGACGACGACGCCCACCGCGATCTCGGGAAGGAGCCCGGCCTTGGCCTGACCCATGACGCCGGGGATCAGCACCGCGACGAATGCGACGCCCAGCGCCAGGGGAATGGCGAATCCGGTCGCATGACTGTTTCGCAGCGTGGTGACGGCGAGAAAGAGCAGCAGGCCGATCCGGAACGGATCGAGCAGCTGGTGGATGAATATTTCCAGCAGGAGTTCCATTTAAATCGCCCTCCCGGTTCGGCGGCGACGCCATGCCTGCCGCCGACGAAAGACATGGCCTGCCCGGCGTTCATACAAAATCATACTATAGTTCTACGCCGTAAGCATCGGTAGCCGGCTTGCGCCCCACGGGTCTAGAAATTCACCGTTTGGAATCGGCCAGCGAGGAGGCTGGCCGTCCGTGGGAGGACAATATGGCTATGGCATCTACCGCCGGCACGGACCGGCGCGGCATGACGCGCGAGGAGAAGAAGGTCATCTTCGCCTCCTCGCTCGGTACGGTCTTCGAGTGGTACGATTTCTATCTCTACGGCTCGCTCGCCGCCTTCATCGGCGCGGCCTTCTTCAGCGAATATCCTGAAGCAACCCGCAACATCTTCGCGCTGCTGGCCTTCGCCGCCGGCTTCCTCGTGCGTCCGTTCGGCGCGCTCGTCTTCGGCCGCATCGGCGATCTTGTCGGCCGCAAATACACCTTCCTCATCACCATCCTGATCATGGGCTTCTCGACCTTCCTGGTCGGCCTGCTGCCCGGCTCCGCCACGATCGGCATCGCCGCTCCGATCATCCTGATCGCGCTGCGCATGCTGCAGGGCCTGGCCCTCGGCGGTGAGTATGGCGGCGCGGCGACCTATGTCGCCGAACATGCGCCCGACGACCGGCGCGGCTACTATACGTCGTGGATCCAGACGACGGCGACGCTCGGCCTGTTCCTGTCGCTCATCATCATCCTGGTGATCCAGACGGCGCTCGGGCCCGACGCCTTCAAGGCCTGGGGCTGGCGCGTGCCGTTCCTGCTCTCGGTGATCCTGCTCGGCATCTCGGTCTGGATCCGGCTTTCGCTCAACGAATCGCCGGCCTTCAAGAAGATGAAGGAGGAGGGCAAGCAGTCCAAGGCGCCGCTAACGGAAGCCTTCGGCCAGTGGAAGAATGCCCGCATCGCGCTGCTGGCGCTGCTCGGCCTCACCGCCGGCCAGGCCGTGGTGTGGTATTCGGGCCAGTTCTACGCGCTGTTCTTCCTGCAGAACGTGCTCAAGGTCGATGCGGTATCGGTCAATATCATGATCGCCATCGCACTCGCCCTCGGCACGCCCTTCTTCATCCTGTTCGGCTGGCTGTCGGACAAGATCGGCCGCAAGATCATCATCATGGCCGGCCTCGCTCTGGCGATCGTCACCTACTTCCCGCTGTTCAAGGCGCTGACCTGGACGGCGAACCCGGCGCTCGCCACCGCACAGGCCAATACCCGCGCCACGGTGACCGCCGCTCCGGGCGACTGCACCTTCCAGTTCAACCCGGTCGGCACCGCCAAGTTCACGACCTCGTGCGACATCGCGACGGGCTTCCTTGCCCGCAACTCGGTGCCTTACGACATCGTGACGACCGCCGCGCCCGGCACGGCTGCGACCGTGACGATCAATGACGTCACCATCCCGTCCTATGATGCGGTACAGGCAGGCGCCGATGCGGCGGCACAGGGCACGGCGTTCAACACGGCGGTCAACACGGCGCTGCACAATGCCGGCTATCCGCTGAACCAGAATGCCAGCGGCGCCTTCGTCATGGTGGCCGACCCGGCGCAGGTGAACTGGACGCTGACCATCGCTATCCTGTTCGTGCTCGTGCTCTACGTGACCATGGTCTACGGACCGATCGCGGCGATCCTGGTCGAGATGTTCCCGACCCGCATCCGCTATACCGGCATGTCGCTGCCCTACCATATCGGCAATGGCTGGTTCGGCGGGCTGCTGCCGGCGACCGTCTTCGCGATGAGCGCGGCGGCCGGCGATATCTATTACGGTCTCTGGTACCCGATCGTCATCGCGGCCATGTCGCTGGTGATCGGCACGCTCTTCGTGCGCGACACGCTGGGCACCGACCTGCATGCAAAAGACTGAACGATAGCGGCGGACCCGCAGCAAGCGAGGCCCCTGCAGCGATGCCGGGGCCTTCTCATTCCGGCAGGGCGGCGGGCGCTGGCAGGGCGCAAAACCCTGTGCTAGCGTTTCTCCAACGACAAGAACGCGCCGCAACGGCGCAGGCAAACGAGGTGGAACCGGCGCATGACGGATGCTGCGATCGCGCTTGTCGGCATCAACAAGAGCTTCGGCCCCGTGCGTGCCAATCGCGACATCCACCTCGAAATACCGCGCGGTACGATCCACGGCATCATCGGCGAGAACGGCGCAGGGAAATCGACGCTGATGTCGATCCTCTACGGCTTCTACCAGGCAGACAGCGGCGAAATCCGCGTCGGCGGCAAGCCGGTGAAGATCGCCACGCCGAACGATGCGATCGCCGCCGGCATCGGCATGGTGCACCAGCATTTCATGCTGGTCGACAATTTCACCGTGCTGGAGAACATCATCCTGGGCGCGGAGGGCGAGGCGCTGCTCAACGCCTCGATCGCCAAGGCGCGCGCCGAGCTGGCGCGGCTGGAACGTGACTACGGACTTGAGGTCGACCCCGACGCCATTGTCGAGGAACTGCCGGTCGGCCTGCAGCAGCGGGTCGAAATCCTCAAGGCGCTCTATCGCGAGGCCGATGTGCTGATCCTCGACGAGCCGACCGGCGTGCTGACGCCCGCCGAGGCCGACCATCTGTTCCGCATCCTCGCCCAGCTCAAGGCAGAGGGCAAAACCATCGTGCTGATCACGCATAAGCTGCGCGAGATCATGGCGATCACCGACAATGTCTCGGTGATGCGGCAAGGACAGATGGTGGCCACGCGCAAGACATCCGAGACGACGGTTGAGGAACTGGCCGAGCTGATGGTCGGCCGGCGCGTGTTGCTGCGGGTAGAGAAGGGCGATGCGAAGCCCGGCGACGTGAAACTGTCGGTGCAGGATCTGGTCGTGAAGGACAGCCGCGGAGTGACCATGGTGCGCGGCGTCTCCTTCGACGTGCGCGCCGGCGAGATCGTCGGCATCGCCGGTGTGGCCGGCAACGGCCAGTCGGAGCTGATCGAGACGATCTGCGGCGTGCGCAAGGCGGTTTCGGGCGCCGTGCTGCTCGACGGCAGGCCTGTCGAGGTGACCGGCAATGCCGACCCCGGCGAATTGCGCGACCGGGGGCTCGCCCATGTGCCGGAGGACCGCCACCATGTCGGCCTGGTGCTGGCCTTCGAGGAGAGCGAGAACGCCATTCTCGGCTATCATGACCGACCAGAATATCTGAGCGGACCCTTTCTCGACCGCGCCGACATCGTGAAGGATGCCGAGGACAAGATCGTGCGCTACGACATCCGCCCCGCCAATCCGCATCTCAAGACGGCCAATTTCTCCGGCGGCAACCAGCAGAAGATCGTGCTGGCGCGGGAGATGGAGAAGGATCCTGTCGTGTTGATCGTGGGACAGCCGACGCGCGGCGTGGATGTGGGCGCGATCGAATTCATCCACCGCCAGCTCGTCGCCATGCGCGACGCAGGCAAGGCTGTGCTGCTGGTTTCCGTCGAGCTGGACGAGATCCGTTCGCTGTCGGACCGCATCCTCGTCATGTTCGACGGGCGCATCGTGGGCGAGCGGGACGGCGAGGCGAGCGAGGGCGAACTCGGCCTGCTGATGGCCGGCGTTGAAAAGCAGGAGGCGGCGGAGTGAGACTTCTCCTCCCGCAATGGTCAGGCAGCGCCCTTCAACCGCTGCCGCGCGGCCTCGGCCAGGAAGGCGGATCGCGACTGGCCGGCGGCCGCGGCCGCCCTGTCCACCGACTCCAGCAAGCGCTCCTCGAAGGAGACGTTCACCCGGACCGATCGGCCCGGCGCCTCGTAGTTGACCACCGCGACGACCGCATCGGCTGCATCCGCGTGGAAATCCGCATCGGCGCGAAGCTCCGAAAGCGTGCGGGAGACCGGCAGCGCGTCTCCGTCCTCGACCATGCCGGCGATATGGAAGGTCAGCGCCTCCGCGCCCTTGCGCAGCACCTCGTCCTCGCTGCGCCCGGTGGCGATGCAGCCGGGAAAATCCGGGAAGGAGATCCCGAAAATGCCGTCTTCCGCATGGATCAGGGCATAGGTCGTCGCCATTCTGTTTCCCTTCCGCTCACCAGGCCCATCCGGCCTGCCGGTAGATCGAACGCAGCGTGCCGGTCGGGATCGGATCGGCGCCCATATCGAGCGTCACCTTGCCACGGTGCTGCGGATGAACCCACTGCACGTGATCGCCGGGCCCTTTTCGCTTTATCGTCCAGCCGTCCTGACGCAGCATCGCGGCAATCTCTCTCGGTGTACGATTGCCCCGCCTGCCCATCGGTCCTTTGCCCCCCGAACTACACAATAATACACAACATCTTTGACGACGTCAAAACTTGTGTAGTGTTGCGCAACGATCCGCGAGAGGCCGTATGAGCGCGCCTTATGCGACGCTTCCGCGCTGGGCGGATTACGGGCTGATCCCATTGATCAACCTCGCCGTCGCCTTCGCGGTGGCGGGGCTGGTGGTGCTGCTTGTCGGCGAAAGCCCGATACGGGCGGCGGGCATCCTCATCGAGGGTGCATTCGGGCGCGGGCAGAACATCGCCTATACGCTCTATTATGCGACGAGCTTCATCTTTACCGGGCTCGCGGTGGCGGTCGCCTTCCATTGCGGCCTGTTCAATATTGGCGGCGAAGGACAGGCCTATGTGGGCGGGCTCGGCGTGGCGATCGTCTGCCTGTCGCTCGACGGCACCTTTCCCTGGTGGGTGAACTTTCCGCTGGCGATCGTCTGCGCGGCGGCATTCGGCGCGGCATGGGCCTTCATTCCGGCGCTGCTTCAGGCCAAACGCGGCTCGCACATCGTCATCACGACGATCATGTTCAATTTCATCGCCGCCTCGCTGATGGTCTACCTGCTCGTCGGCGTGCTGAAGCCGGCGGGCTCGATGGCGCCGCAGACGCGCACCTTCCTCGATGGCGGGCAGTTGCCCAAGCTCAACTGGCTGATCGAGCTGTTTGGAGGGACTATCCGCTCCTCGCCCTTCAACATCTCATTCCTGCTGGCGCTGCTGGCGGCCTTCCTCGTCTGGGTGCTGATCTGGCGCACGCGGCTCGGCTACGAGATCCGCACGCAGGGCCACAGCCCCAAGGCGGCGCGCTATGCCGGCATCGGCGAGGCGCGCATCATCGTCATCACCATGCTGATCTCGGGCGCGCTGGCCGGCATGATGGCGCTCAATCCGATCATGGGCGACCAGCACCGCGTGCAGCTCGACTTCGTGACCGGGGCGGGCTTCGTCGGCATCGCCGTGGCGCTGATGGGCCGCTCGCATCCCGCCGGCATCGTGCCGGCGGCGATCCTGTTCGGCGTGCTCTATCAGGGAGGCGCGGAACTCGCCTTCGAGATGCCGAATATCAGCCGCGACATGATCGTGATCATCCAGGGGCTGGTGATCCTGTTTGCCGGGGCGCTGGAGAACATGTTCCGGCCGCAGGTGCAGGCGCTGTTTGCCTCTATCAGCCCCCGCAGCGTGGGCGTGACGGCGGCCAAGGGCGAAGGCGGCTGACATGGACATGTTCGCCACGATCCTCACCGTGCTGGACTCGACCATCCGCCTGTCGATCCCGCTGCTGCTCGCCTGCCTTGCCGGGCTCTATTCCGAGCGGGCTGGCATTTTCGACATCGGGCTGGAAGGCAAGATGCTGGCGGGCGCCTTTGCCGCCGGGGCCGCCGCCGCGGTGACCGGCTCGGCCTGGATGGGGCTCGGCGGGGCCGTGCTGGTGGCGGTGTTCCTGGCGCTGGTGCATGGTTTCGCCTCGATCACCCATCGCGGCAACCAGATCGTGTCGGGCGTGGCGATCAACTTCATCGCCGCCGGCGCGACCGTGATCCTCGGCCAGGCATGGTTCAGCCAGGGCGGACGCACGCCCTCGCTCGGCGCGGACGGGCGCTTCACCGCCATCACGCTGCCTTTCGCCGACGCCTTGCGCGGCGTGCCGGTGATCGGCCCGCTCTATTACGAGGTGATCTCCGGCCATTCGCTGCTGGTCTATGTCGCCTTCCTGATGGTGCCCTTCACCTGGTGGGTTCTGTTCCGCACGCGCTTCGGGCTCAGGCTGCGCGCCGTGGGCGAAAACCCGGCAGCGGTGGACACCGCCGGCATCTCGGTGCCGTGGCTGCGCTATCGCGCGGTGATCTGCACCGGCATCCTCACCGGGCTCGCCGGCACCTATCTGGCGCTGTCGATGAATGCCGGCTTCGTCAAGGACATGACGGCGGGGCGCGGCTATATCGCGCTCGCCGCGCTGATCTTCGCCAAGTGGAAACCGGTGCCGGCCATGTTCGCCTGCCTGCTGTTCGGCTTCCTCGACGCGCTGTCGATCCGGCTGCAAGGCGTGTCGCTGCCTGCGGTCGGCATCGTGCCGGTGCAGTTCATGCAGGCCCTGCCCTATATCCTCACCGTGATCCTGCTGGCTGGCTTCATCGGCAAGGCGATACCGCCCAAGGCGGGAGGACAGCCTTATGTGAAGGAGAGGTGAAGGGAGCGAATAGCGAATAGGGGAATAGAAAAACGATACTTCACTACTCACTACTCGCTATTCGCTATTCGCCAAGGAATTATATGACAGACACCACCCTCCACGACCTGTTCCTATCCGCCCGCATGGCCATGGCGAAGGCCCATGCGCCCTATTCGAAATTTCCGGTGGGGGCGGCGCTGCGGACAGCCGACGGGCGCATCTTCTCCGGCGCGAACATCGAAAACGCTTCCTTTCCGGAAGGCTGGTGCGCGGAGACGACCATGCTGTCGGCCTATGTGATGGGCGGCGGCGGGGAGATCAGCGACATCGCCGTGGTGGCCGAGAAGATGGACCGGATCACGCCATGCGGCGGCTGCCGCCAGCGGCTGGCCGAATTTGCCGCGCCGACGACGCGCCTGCATCTTTGCGACCAGACAGGCGTGGCGCAGACATTGACCATGGCCGAGATATTGCCGCTCGGCTTTGCCGGGGACACGCTGAAATGACCGATGCGACAGACCGGATCGTGGAGCGGCTGGCAGGGCTTCGGCCACGCACCGCGCTGGTGCTGGGGTCGGGACTGGGCAGCCTCGTGGACGAGGTCGAGGAGCCTGTCCGCATCTCATACGCGGAACTGCCGGGCTTCCCGAAAAGCGGCGTGACCGGACATGCGGGCGAACTCGTCGCCGGGCTGCTTTCGGGCACGCCGGTGCTGATGCTGTCTGGCCGCGCGCATTATTACGAACACGGCAATGCCGCCGCGATGCGCCCGGCGCTGGAGATCCTGCAGGGCGTGGGCATCGAACGGCTTTTCCTGACCAATGCCGCCGGCTCGCTGGAGCCCGCCATGGCGCCCGGCTCGATCATGCTGATCACCGACCACATCAATTTTTCCGGCACCAATCCGCTTTTCGGGGAAAGTTCCGACGCCCGTTTCGTGGGCATGACGGAAGCCTATGACGCGGACATGCGCGCGGCTTTTGCAGCGGCGGCGAAGGCGACCGGGACAGAATATCACAGCGGGGTCTATATGTGGTTTTCCGGCCCTTCCTTCGAAACACCGGCGGAAATCCGCATGGCACGGGTGCTAGGAGCCAATGCGGTGGGCATGTCGACCGTACCGGAGGTGATCCTGGCGCGGTTCCTCGGGCTGCGGGTGGCGGCGTGCTCGGTGATCACCAATCTGGCGGCTGGAATGACGGGTGCGGAACTCTCGCATCAGGAGACCAAGGACGTGGCGCCACTGGGCGGCCGGCGGCTGGCGACGGTGCTTAAGGCAATGTTCCGGGAAGGGTTGTGACGTGACGACCGGCGGGTTGCTGCCGCAGGAGATCATCCGCCGGAAACGTGACGGGCATGAACTGTCGCCAGCGGAGATCGGCGCTTTCGTGGCGGGGCTGGCCGATGGAAAAGGGTTCGGCGACGGACAGGTGGCAGCGCTGGCGATGGCCGTGTTCCTCAACGGGATGAGCCGCGACGAGGCTGTGGCGCTGACAATTGCCATGCGCGATTCCGGCGACGTGCTGGACTGGTCGGACCTGCCGGGGCCGGTCACCGACAAGCACTCCACGGGCGGCGTCGGCGACAATGTCTCGCTCATGCTGGCACCGATCGTGGCCGCCTGCGGCGCGCATGTGCCGATGATCTCGGGGCGCGGCCTCGGCCATACGGGCGGCACGCTGGACAAGATGGACGCCATTGCGGGCTATCGGAGCCAGCCGGACAATGCAGTGTTCCGGAAAACCGTGCGCGAAGTGGGCTGCGCGATCATCGGCCAGACGGCGCGGCTTGCCCCTGCCGACAAGCGTTTTTATGCGATCCGCGATGTGACGGGCACGGTGGAATCGATCCCGCTGATCACTGCATCGATCCTTTCTAAGAAGCTGGCGGCCGGGCTCGGCTCGCTGGTGCTCGATGTGAAGTGCGGCAATGGCGCATTCATGGGCAAACGAAGCGATGCCGTGGCGCTGGCAAAAAGCCTCGCCGCCGTCGCCAATGGGGCGGGGCTGGCGACCACCGCGCTGCTGACCGACATGAACGAGCCGCTCGCTTCAGCCGCCGGAAATGCGGTGGAGGTGCGCAATGCCGTCGATTTCCTGACCGGCCGCAAGCGCGATGCAAGGCTGGCGCGGGTGACGCTGGCGCTGGCAGGCGAAATGCTGGCATCGGCGGGACTGGCCGCGACCGCGCGCAGCGGCGTGGCGGCGGTGCGCAAGGCACTGGACTCGGGCGCAGCCGCAGAGCGCTTCGGCCGCATGGTGGTCGCACTCGGCGGGCCGGCAGATTTCGTGGAGGCGATGGATCGCCACTTGCCCCGCACGCCGGTGAAGCTGGCGGTGACGGCAGCGCAGACCGGCCATGTCAGCGCGATCGCGACACGCGAGATCGGCCTTGCCGTGGCGGCGCTGGGCGGCGGACGCACAAGGCCTGAGCAGAAGATAGATCACGCGGTGGGCCTGAGCGATCTCCTGCCCATTGGAACCGCGGTGGGCAAGGGCGACCGGCTGGCAATGGTGCACGCCCGCACGGAGGACGAGGCGCGCATCGCGGCTGACACGGTGCGCGCGGCCTATGTGGTGGGAGAGGAAGCACCAGCCCCGCACGAAACGGTGCTGCGGCGGATCACATAAGTGTGGTTCAGGAGTGCTACTTCGTGCCGTACATCCGGTCGCCGGCATCGCCGAGGCCGGGCACGATATAGCCTTTTTCGTTGAGCTTCTCGTCGATCGAGGCAGTGAAGACCGGCACGTCGGGATGCGCCTTGGTGAAGCGCTCGATGCCCTCGGGTGCTGCAAGCAGGCACAGATAGCGGATATTGGTGGCGCCCCGGCTCTTCAGCTTCTCCACCGCTGCGATGGCCGAATTGGCGGTGGCGAGCATCGGATCGACGACGATGACGAGGCGGTCGCCAAGATCGCCCGGCGCCTTGAAGAAATATTCCACCGCCTCCAGCGTGTCGTGGTCGCGGTAGAGGCCGATATGGGCGACGCGGGCCGCCGGCACGAGGTCGAGCATGCCGTCGAGCAGGCCGTTGCCGGCGCGCAGCACCGAGGCGAAGACCAGCTTCTTGCCCTCCAGCGTCGGCGCTTCCATGGTCTGGATCGGGGTTTCGATGGTGCGCGTGGTCAGTTCGAGGTCGCGTGTTATCTCGTAGCAGAGCAGCAGCGAAATCTCGCGCAGCAGCCGGCGGAAGCCGGCGGTCGAGGTCTCCTTGTCGCGCATGATGGTGAGCTTGTGCTGCACGAGAGGGTGATCGACGACCGTGACGCTTGCCATGAAGGAGACTCCGTTTGCCCGACGATCATAGGCGCAACCGGTGCCGGCAAACAACGCGCAAGCGCGGTTTTCCGCGTGGTTTGTGCTCAGGCCAATCGCGCCAGCAGGACCGCGCGGGTGGCCTCGTCGACGAAGGCGGCTTCGAGCGCGGTGCGCGTGACGGCGGCGAGCGCGGCAACGTCCAGCCCGAAATGTTCGGCAGCGACGGCATATTCGCGGCCGAGCGTGGTGTCGAAATAGGGCGGATCGTCGGAATTGAGCGTGACGCGGCAGCCTGCCGCCAGCAGGTGCGGGAAAGGATGCGCCGCGAAGGAGGGGAACACGCGTAGCGCGACATTGGAGACGGGACAGGTCTCGAGCACGATGCCTTCAGCGGCGATGCGGCGCACCAGATCCGCATTTTCGATGGCGCGGACACCATGACCGATGCGGGCTGGCCGCAAATGGTCGAGCGCGGCGGCGACGCTCTCCCAGCCGCCGAACTCGCCGGCATGGACGGTAATGCCCAGCCCCGCTTCGCGGGCGATCTCGAAGGCGCGGACATAGTCGCTCACGCGGCCGAAACGCTCCTCGCCGGCCATGCCGAAGCCGGTGACGAGCGGGTGGCCGGCGGCTGCGAAACGCGCCGCTTCCTCGACCATGCCGGCGCCGTAGTGACGGATGCCGGTGACGATCATGCGCGCCACGATGCCGGTAGCGGCATGCGCGCGCCAAATGCCTTCAGCAAGTGCGGCGACATAGGTGGCGGGCGACATGCCGGCATTGCGCGCATGGTCGGGCGAGACGAAGAATTCGGCATAGATCGCCCCCTCGCCGGCGAGGCTTAGCAGATAGGTCTCGCTGAGATGCGCGAAGTCGGCTTCGTCGCGAAACAGGCCGGCGGCGAAGTCATAGGCTTCGAGGAAGGTGGTGAAGTCGGACCAGACGAAGGCGCCGTCGCGGATGAAGGCCGTCGCGTCGCCGCCATATTTCTGCGCCTGGGATAGAACGAGTGCGGGTGGGGCCGCGCCTTCGATATGGCAATGAAGCTCGGCCTTCGGAACCATGCGCATTCTCCGTTCACCGTGATCGCCGACGCGTCGGTTCATCGCGGCGGCGACGATAGCGCGCTCCGGTTCGATGGGCTATGGTCCGGCCGAAATCGACAGGAAGCGATCGAGATGTCCGAACAGCGCACCACCGCCCAGGGCGGGATGGAAACGTCCTACGGCTTCCGCAACGTGGCCAGCGGCGAGAAGCAGGGCCTCGTCAACGAAGTGTTTCACAGCGTGGCCAAGCGCTACGACATGATGAACGACCTCATGTCGGCCGGTATGCACCGCCTGTGGAAGGACGGCATGGTGGCCTGGCTCAACCCGCCGCGCCGGCCCGGCTGGAAGCTGCTGGACGTGGCCGGCGGCACCGGCGACATCGCCTTCCGCGTCGTCGACGCCTCACGCGGCAATGCGCACGCGACCGTGCTCGACATCAACGGCTCGATGCTGGAAGTGGGGCGCGACCGCGCCGCCAAGCGCGGCCTCGCCGAGCAGACGACCTTCGTGGAAGCGAATGCCGAGGAACTGCCCTTCGAGGATGGCAGTTTCGACGCCTATACGATCGCCTTCGGCATCCGCAACGTGCCGCGCATCGACGTGGCGCTTTCGGAGGCCTTCCGCGTGCTGAAGCCCGGCGGGCGCTTCCTGTGCCTTGAATTTTCGGAAGTGGACATGCCGCTGCTCGACCGCGTCTACGACGCCTGGTCGTTCAACGCCATTCCGCAGATCGGGCGCGCTGTGACCGGCGATGCCGAGTCCTACCGCTATCTGGTGGAATCGATCCGCAAGTTCCCGCGCCAGAGCGAGTTCGCCGCCATGATCGGCCGCGCCGGCTTCGAGCGGGTGACATGGCGCGACTATAGCGGCGGCATCGCAGCAACGCATTCCGGCTGGAAACTATGAGCGCCGGACGGTTGATGGCGTCGAGCCGCACATGAGCACACCGGCAGCCTATCTGCGCCTGATCCGCGCCGGCTGGATCATGGTGCGCGAAGGGGTCGTGGCGGCGCTGCCGGGCGACCAGCTCGAGGGTCCGCCGCGACTGGCTTGGCGGGTGGCGCGCCTTCTGGCGCGGCCGCGGACGCGCCGGCAGGCGCGGGCCGAGCGGCTGGCCCACGCCATCGACCGGCTGGGGCCGTCCTATGTCAAGCTCGGCCAGTTCCTGGCGACGCGGCCCGACGTGGTGGGCACCGAAATGGCGCAGGATCTCGCCGCCCTGCAGGACCGCATGGCCACTTTCCCGCATGAGGAGGCGCTGGCGGAGATCGAGGGATCTCTGGGCCGGCCGGCCGGCGAACTCTTCGCCGAGATCGGTGAACCGGTGGCGGCCGCCTCGATCGCGCAAGTCCATCCCGGACATGTCGTCGGCACGGACGGCAGCAACCGCAAAGTGGCGGTGAAGGTCATTCGCCCCGGCGTGCGGCGGCGCTTCCAGAACGACCTCGACAGTTTCTTCCTTGCCGCGCGGCTGCAGGAGCGTTTCGTGCCCTCCAGCCGGCGCCTGAGGCCAGTCGAGGTGACGAAGACGCTGGCGCAGACGACCAAGATCGAGATGGACCTGCGGCTTGAAGCGGCGGCGCTGTCGGAGATCGGCGAGAACACCCATGCCGATCCGGGCTTTCGCGTGCCGGCCGTGGACTGGGAACGCACCGGCCGCGACGTCGTCACCATGGAGTGGATCGACGGCGTGAAAATGTCGGACATCGCCGGGCTGGCGGCGGCCGGCCACGACCTGAAGGCGCTGGCGGCGAACCTGATCCAGTCCTTCCTGCGGCACACGCTGCGCGACGGCTTCTTCCATGCCGACATGCATCCCGGCAACCTGTTCGTGGAGGCTGACGGCACGATCGTGGCGGTCGATTTCGGCATTGTCGGGCGGCTCGGCAAGAAGGAGCGGCGCTTTCTCGCCGAAATCCTCTACGGCTTCATCGTGCGTGACTTCCGCCGCGTGGCGGAAGTGCATTTCGAAGCCGGCTACGTGCCGGCGCATCACGACGTCGCCGCCTTCGCACAGGCGATCCGCGCCATCGGCGAGCCGATCCACGGCCAGCCGGCCGAGACGATCTCCATGGCGCGGCTGCTGACGCTGCTCTTCGAGGTGACGGAACTTTTCGACATGCAGACGCGCACCGAACTGGTGCTGCTGCAAAAGACGATGGTGGTGGTGGAGGGCGTGGCGCGCACGCTCGATCCGCATTTCAACATGTGGAAGTCGGCCGAGCCGGTGGTGGGAAGCTGGATCCGCGACAATCTGGGCCCGAAGGCGCTGCTGGCCGATGCGCGCGACGGCGCCTATGCGCTGGTGGCGCTGGCGCGGCAGGCGCCGGAACTCGCCGCGCGCGCGGAGCGGCTGTCGCGCGAGGTCGACCTGATGGCCGAGCAAGGCCTGCGCTTCGATCCCGCCACCGCGGAGGCCATCGGCCGCGCCGAGGCGCGCCATACGCGCTCGGGCCGCATCGCGCTGTGGGTGATCGCCATCGCGCTGGCGGTGATCGCGTGGGAGATGTGGTAGATTGCATGCATTGCTAGCAATGCCTATATTGCTAGCAATGCATGGAGGACCATATGGGTGCCATCACAGTCAGGAAGATCGATGACGATCTGATCCGCGAATTGCGGGTGAGCGCGGCGCAGCGCGGCGTGTCCATGGAGCAGGAAGCACGGGACCGGCTGCGGCAGCCTTTGCCGCGTGCGCAGCCTGCCGCGACCGAAGATAGCGCGACGCCGAAATGGAACCTGAAGGCGACAAAAGAGCAGATCCTCGCGCTCGGCATTAAGCCCGGCCAGCCGATCGATCATAAGGCGGAGTCCGACGCCCTCTATGACTATCTCGACCGCGAATGAGGATCATCGTCGATACGTCCGCGCTGATCGCGATCCTGCGCGCGGAGGACGACACGCCATCCATCCTCGATGTGCTGGGACAGGCGGAGCAACGGTTCATGAGCGCCGGGAACTATCTGGAAGCATGCATCGTGGCGGCCAAGGATGCCGGTGAAGCAGCCCGGCTCCGCCGCCTGTTGGGCGATGTCGCGATCGACGTCGTCGCGGTGACGCCGGCGGATGCGCGCATCGGGGCCGAAGCATTCCTGCGCTACGGACGCGGTTCCGGCCATCCCGCAAAGCTCAACTTCGGCGACTGCTTCGCCTATGCGCTGGCCAAGGCGCGCAACCTGCCGCTGCTTTTCAAGGGCGACGATTTCATCCATACCGATGTCGAGCCGGCGCTGAGGCCGGCAAGGTGATGGTGGGTTCATGACCCTTTCCGGCAAGCGCATCCTGCTCATTATCGGCGGCGGCATCGCTGCCTATAAGAGCCTCGACCTGATCCGGCGGCTGCGCGAGCGCGGCGCGGCGGTGCGCTGCGTGATGACGCAGGCGGCGCAAGAGTTCGTCACGCCGCTGGCGGCGGGCGCGCTGTCGGCCGACCATGTGTTCACCGACCTGTTCGACCGCGCCGACGAGCATGATGTCGGCCATATAAGGCTGGCGCGGGAAGCCGACATGATCGTGGTGGCGCCGGCCACCGCCGACCTGATGGCGAAGATGGCCAACGGGCTCGCCAATGACCTCGCATCGGCGGTGCTGCTCGCCACCGACAGGCCGGTGCTCGTCGCACCGGCGATGAACCCTCTCATGTGGGCGCATCCGGCGACGCGGCGCAACCGCGCCGTGCTGGCGGCAGACGGTGTCCACTTCATCGGTCCGATGAAGGGCGAGATGGCGGAAAGCGGCGAAGCCGGCGAGGGGCGCATGGCCGAGCCGCTGGAGATCGTGGCGGCGGCGGAGGCGATCATTTCGCCGGCGAACAGACCGCTTGCGGGCAAGCGCATTATCATGACCTCCGGGCCGACGCATGAGCCGATCGACCCGGTGCGCTACATCGCCAACCGTTCCTCGGGCAAGCAGGGCCATGCGATCGCCGCTGCGCTGGCAAAGCTCGGCGCGGATGTGCGGCTGGTCTCGGGCCCGGTGACGATTCCCGATCCCGCCGGAGTGACCGTGATCCATGTCGAGCGCGCCGAGGAGATGCGCGACGCGGTGCTGTCGCTGCTGCCCGCAGATGCCGGGATCTTCGTGGCCGCCGTGGCCGACTGGCGGACCGACGCCACGGTCGGCGAGAAGATCAAGAAGGGTGCCGGCGGGCCGCCGGTGCTGGCCATGGTGGAGAACCCGGATATCCTCGCAACGATCGGCCATCATGCGCAGCGGCCGAAACTTGTAGTCGGCTTCGCGGCGGAGACGCAGGATCTGGAGGCCAACGCCGCCGCCAAGCTCAAAAAGAAGGGTGCCGACCTGATCGTCGCCAATGACGTGTCGCATGACAGCGGCGTGGGCGAAAAGGGCGTGATGGGCGGCGACCGCAACCGCGTACGCATCGTGTCGACCGCCGGCAGCGAGGAATGGCCGGAGATGGGCAAGGACGCCGTGGCCGAGCGGTTGGCGGCGCTGGTAGCGGAGCGGCTGACGGAGCGATGACCGTCGGCGCAGGCGATCGCCCCTGCTTCAAGCCTGCCGGAATCGCACTACCAGCTCTGCGCCCCGCCATCGACCAGATGCACGATCTGGCAGGGGCTCGATATCCAGTAGCCGTCGAAATTCCCGCTCAGGGGCTCGATCTCGTCGCAGCGCGCAATGCCGGCATCGGCAAGGTGCCGGGCTGCGGCCTGGGTGTCGTCGGTTACCACTTCCAGCCACAATTCCGACTGGCTGAGGCCCGGTGCACGGTCGATCCACAGCTGGTTCTCGCCGAAGACGAAGCCGATTTCCGGTCGGTCGATTCGTTCGAGGCCGAGCACTTCGGCATAGAAGCGGACGGTGGCGTCATATTGGTGAGGCGGGACCTTGAGCGCGATGTTGCGCCCGCCCTCGAAGGCCGGCTTTGTCAATGTCTAGCCCTCGTGCAGCATGATGAGATTGCCGCAGGTGTCGTCGAAGATGACCGTCCCCGGATTGTCGGCATGTTTCTGCGGTGGGCTGCGAAAGGACACGCCAAGCGCCGTGAGGCGCTCATATTCAGCCTGTACATCCTCGCAAGCCAACATGGTGAGCGGGATGCCGCGATCGTAGAGCGCTGCCTGCCACGCCTTCGAGAAGTCATGGCCGGAAGGCTCCAGCACGATCTCGACGCCAGATCCATCGGCGGCCTGCACGGTGAGCCAGCGTCCGCCGCCGGCGGGAAAATCCTTCATCTTCTTCATGCCGAGCTTGCCGACATAGAAATCCTCGGCGACCTGCTGGTCGTGGACGATGATGGAAGCGAGATTGCAGCGGATCATCAACGGTCTCCCTGAGCGAACATCTTCTCCAGTCCGTCGAGCCATCCGCGCCATGCCGCGTGCACGGCTGCGCGCCCGTCCTCGTCCATGCCCTCGCCGTTCCAGCCATTGACGAAGGTGAGTTCCGTGCCGCCCGGCGCGGACCGCAACGCCGCCTCCATATATTCGCCGGAATAGGCCGAGCTGCCTTGCGCGGAGCCGTCGGGACCGGCACGGAAGCTCATGCGCACCCGCCTTCCCGGCTCCAGCACCAGATATTCGCCGGTATGGACATAGACCTTGTCGCCATCGCGATTTTCGAAACGGTAGGCGCCGCCGATGCGGGCATCCGCCTCCACATGGTCGCCGGCCCACTGCCCTATCCGCGCGGGGTCGGTCCATGCGGCATAGACCGCGTCCGGCGGAGCCGGAATGAGGCGCGTCAAGACGACCTTGTGTTCCACACCGGCCGCTTCATCGTTCTCCGGTGCGGTTTCGAACTTTTCCCGATAGGCGGCGGCCAACCTTTCATGTTCGGACCAGAAGCGGCGCGGCACGGCACCGTTCAGCCGGTCAATCAGGATGCCGAGATGGGCATCCCAGCCGGCGGCGACGCTGACCATGGTTTCTTCGTCGGGTAGCCTGCGGTGGGTGATGACCAGCAGGACGTTGCCACCCTCCGGGAAAAGCTCGAAGGTCACTTCGCTGGCGCCGTTATCGCCCGGCCATGTGTAGGCGAGCATGCGCGGTGGGTCGCATTCGGTCACCGTGCCGGTCATGACCGGGCTTGCGGCCATGTCCCTGTAGCGCTCGGGCGTGGGCTCGGTGGAGAGTTCGTGATGACGGAAGAGATGGGCGACCGCACCGCCCAGCTTCAGTTCCATCTCGCCGGCGGCCAGCCACTGGCGGCGCTTGTCCGATTCCGTGAGATAGCTCCATAGGCGTTCCGCCGATCCGGGCAGCAGGCGCTCGATGCGCACGGTGCCGGGTTCGGTGATCGTGCCTTGCCCGCCGTCGATCCAGTCCATGATCTTTCTCCCTATTCGGCCAGAAGACGATCGAGCGCGGCGAGCATTCGCGTCCAGCCCTGGCGGGTCTGCTCGCCCCATTCGGCGTAGATGTCAGGCGTCATTTCGGTGGTCAGCGTCAGCTCGCAGCCAGTGCCGCGGCGGACGATCTCGATCGTCACCCGATCATGTTCGGGGCTGATCGCCGGCACGGCGAAGGTGAAGACGAGGCGGCGCGGCCGGTCGATCTCCAGATATTCGCCGACATGTTCGAGGTCGCCATCGGCGCTGCGGCGCACGAAGCTGAAGCGGCCGCCGATGCGGGCATCCAGGCTGGCCTTCACGATCTCGCCGCTCGCATCGTTGAACAGCCATTGGCGAGCAATATCGGGGTCCAGCCAGGCATCGAAGACACGTTCGGGCGATGCATCGAAGCGGTGCACGATCTGCAGGACGACGGGTGCGGTGCTCATGGTTGTTCTCCTTTGCGGGCATTTGCGGCATCCTCGGCCTTGAGCAGCGCTTCGAGCGTGTCGAGACTTTTGGTCCAGAAGCGCTCATAGCGGCGGAGCCATTCGTCGGCCTCGGCGAGGCGCTGCGCCTCCAGCCGGCAGATATGCGTGCGCCCCCGCACCGAGCGGCGGACGAGGCCCGCTTCCTCCAGCACTTTCACATGTTTGGAGGCGCCGGCGAGGCTCATGGCGAAGGGCAAGGCAAGATCGCCGACGGAGCGCTCGCCCTCGGCAAGACGCGCCACCATGGCGCGCCGCGTGCTGTCGGAGAGCGCGCGGAAGATCAGGTCCAGATCATGGGCAGGCAATTCAACCATATGGTTGAATTATCCGTTGCCACGCCTATTGTCAACCGAATGGTTAAATGACAGGGCCAAAGAAAGGCCGCGCGAAGCGGCCTTTCTTCGGATTCGGCGGCAATCAGGCCGAGGGCTGCTTGGCCTTGCGCAGATAGGGCAGGACGCGTTCGAAGGTGCCGAATTTCTCGGTCGCCTCCTCGTCGGACACTGCGGCGGTGATGATGATGTCGTCGCCCTGGTTCCAGTTGGCCGGCGTCGCGACCTTGTGCTTCGCGGTCAGCTGGATGGAATCGATGGCGCGCAGGATCTCGTTGAAGTTGCGGCCGGTGGTCATCGGATAGGTCAGGACCAGCTTGACCTTCTTGTCGGGGCCGATGACGTAGACGGAACGCACCGTCGCATTGTCGGCCGGGGTGCGGCCTTCCGAACTGTCGCCGGCATCGGCGGGCAGCATGTCGTAGAGCTTGGCGACCTTGAGGTCGCGGTCACCGATCAGCGGGTAGTCGACCTCGAAGCCGGTGGCCGTCTTGATGTCGACCTTCCACTTCTCATGGCTTTCGACAGGGTCGACGGAGATGCCGATGATCTTGGCGCCGCGCTTCTCGAATTCCGACGCGATGCCGGCCATGGCGCCGAGCTCGGTGGTGCAGACCGGGGTGAAATTCTTCGGATGTGAAAAGAGGACGGCCCATCCGTCGCCGATCCAGTCATGAAAATGGATGGTGCCCTTGGTGGTCTCGGCGGTGAAATCCGGGGCCGTATCGTTGATGCGCAGGCTCATGGTCGTATCCTTCTATCCGGTTGGCCTCAGTATAAGAGCACATGCGGTTGCTGGCGAGGATGACAGGTATGATATCCGCAGCGATAGAGGATGTCATTCTCCGAAGAAGTATTATTCCGGAATGATCTTCTCCAGCGAAATACCGTTCAGGCGGCGTCGCGCACCTGATAGTCCTTCACCGCGGCGAAACGGATCTGCTTCCAGCGCTCGGCCTCGTAGTTCAGGCCGAATTCGTGCGGAGCGAGGAAGACCGGATCATTGTCGAGGTCGCGCGCCATGTCGCCGCGATGGGTTTCGATGAAGCGCTCGAGATCGGCCTTGCTGTCGGCGGAAATCCAGCGGCAGACGGAGAAGCGGGCCATTTCGAAATCGACCGGCAGCGTATATTCGATGCTGAGGCGCTCCTTGAGCACGTCGAGCTGGAGCGCGCCGACGACGCCGACGATTGCCGGCGAGCCGTCCTCCGGCTGGAAGAGCTGGACGACGCCCTCCTCCGCCATCTGGTGCAGCGCCTCCTTGAGCTTCTTGGCCTTCATGGCATCGCCCAGGCGCACGCGGCGCAGGATTTCCGGGGCGAAGTTCGGCACGCCGCGGAACAGCAGCTCCTCGCCTTCGGTGAGCGTGTCGCCGATGCGCAGCGTGCCGTGGTTGGGGATGCCCACGACATCGCCCGCATAGGCCTCGTCGGCGGTGATGCGCGAACGGGCAAAGAAGAATTGCGGCGCGCTGAGCGACATCGGCTTGCCGGTGCGCACCAGCTTGGCCTTCATGCCGCGCTGGAGCGTGCCGGAACAGACGCGCACGAAGGCGATGCGGTCGCGATGGTTGGGGTCCATATTCGCCTGGATCTTGAAGACGAAGGAGGTCATCTTCGGCTCCGTTGCCTCGACGCGGCGGGTATCGGCCTCCTGCGCGCGCGGCGGCGGCGACCAGTCGCCCAGCGCCTCGATCAGGTCGCGGACACCATAATTGCGCAGCGCGGAGCCGAAGAAGACCGGCGTGAGATGGCCTTCGCGGAACGCGGCCAGATCGAAGGGGCGGCAGGCTTCCCGCGCAAGCTCCAGTTCCTCGATGAAGGCGGGCCGGTCATTGTCCGGCAGCAGGCCGGCGGCGCGGTTCGAATCGGGGCCGTTGACCGGGGTGCGTTCGGTCTCGCTGTCGCCCCGGCGCACGGCATTTTCGGCCAGATGGTAGGTGCCGGCAAATGTCTTGCCCTGACCGATGGGCCAGGTGATCGGCGCGGTGTCGAGCGCCAGCTTCTGCTCGATCTCGTCCAATATCTCGAAGGTGTCGCGGGCGTCTCGGTCCATCTTGTTGACGAAGGTGACGATGGGAATGTCACGCATGCGGCAGACTTCGAAAAGTTTCAGCGTGCGCGGCTCGATACCGCGCGCCGCGTCGATGACCATGACGGCGCTGTCGACCGCAGACAGGGTGCGATAGGTGTCGTCGGCGAAGTCCTCATGGCCCGGCGTGTCGAGCAGGTTGAAGACGTTGTCGCCATATTCGAAGGTCATCACCGAAGTGACGACCGAGATGCCGCGCTCGCGCTCGATCTTCATCCAGTCGGAGCGGGTCTGGATCTTGTCCTTCTTGGCCTTCACCTCGCCGGCGAGCTGGATCGCGCCGCCGAACAGCAGCAGCTTTTCCGTCAGCGTGGTCTTGCCGGCGTCGGGGTGGGCAATGATGGCGAAGGTGCGGCGGCGCGACACCGCCTCAGCGATCGTTTCGGTCATGTCTCGGGATCCGTTCGGTTGCGCGGCTGATACCAGCCCGCCTTGCCCTTGTCGAGAAAGTCGCTGCCGTGCAAATTCCGCCGCGCGCTGTCGGGATGGCGTCGGCCGCGACGTCCTTGGGGCGTATCCGCCATGATGGCATGAGGGAGAGGGCTATGCAGACCGAACAAAACCCCATATCGCGCCCGGCGCGCATTGCCGGCTGGACGCTGTCCGGCCTGCTCATCGCCTTCCTGCTGTTCGACGGGGCAATCAAGCTGCCGCCGCTGCAGCCGGTGATCGACACGATGCCGCAGCTCGGCTGGCCGGTGGAGATGGCGCGCTGGCTGGGCGTGCTGACGCTTGCCTGCACGGCGCTCTATGCCTGGCCGCGCACCGCCGTGCTTGGCGCGATCCTGCTCACCGCCTATCTCGGCGGCGCGGTGGCCACGCATGTGCGCATCGGCAGCCCGCTGTTCAGCCACATATTGTTCGGCGTCTATCTCGGCCTGTTCACATGGGGCGGGCTGTGGCTGCGCGATCCGCGCCTGCGGGCGCTCATACCACTCAGCAAGTGATCACTTACTCTTGCGTGGCCGCCCGCGCGGCAGCGGGCGGGCGAGCTGGCCGATCTCATCGCCATAGGCACCTTCGGGGATGCTGACCGGCGACAGTTCGGCAAGCGTCGCTTCGAGGTCGCGCAACAGCGCCTGCAGAGTTTGCAGCTTCTCGTCGCCGAAGGCGTGGGTGATCTCCGAATAGATGCCCTCCTGATGCGGCGCCACCAGCTCCATCAGCGAAACCCCGCTCGGCGTGATCGAGACGAGGTTGCGGCGCAGGTCCTCCGGGTCGGCGCGGCGGCTCACCAGTTCGCGCTCCTCCAGATCCTTGAGGATGCGCGACAATGAGGGCGGCAGGAGGAAGGTGGCATGGGCAAGCGCTGTGACCTCGATTTCCCTGATCGAGGTCAGCGCGCGTAGGATGCGCCATTGCTGCTCGGTGATGTTGAACATGCGCAGCGACGAACGGAAGCGCAGCATGACAGCTTCGCGGGCGCGCAGGAGGGACATGGGCAGCGACTTGGAAAACTCGCGCATGCGCACATGCGTCCTGCTCGGCTGTTTCGCGCTGTCCAACACACCCTCCGGGGGCATTGCGTCACGACAATGCCATGCACCAGAAAAGACGATTCCTGCCGGAAAGGAAAGCAATCCGCGGCGCCGCTGCTCCATGGCGCACAGATATTGCAGGCCGGCCGCGCTTGGCAGGCGCGCCGGGCCGGCTTATAGCTTAACGAGTTAAGTAATTCGGGAGAACGATCTTGGCCACGATCCACGAGGAACGCGAGGATGGCGTCGCGACGCTGCTTATCGACAACGGCGCCGCGAATGCGCTGACCAGCGGCATGCTGCGCATGCTGGCCGGGATGCTGGACGCGCTCGATGCGGATGAGACGGTGGGTGCGGTGGTGATCGCCGGGGCCGGTGGACGCGGTTTCTGCGCCGGTTCGGACATAAGCGAGCTCAAGGCGCTGCATGAGAAGGGCGACGGGCCGATGTCGCTGCTCGACCTCGAAAACGCCGCCTTCGACCGGCTGGCGGCGATGAATACGGTCACGCTCGCAGCAGTGGAGGGCGCGGCGACGGGCGGCGGCATGGAAATGGCGCTGGCCTGCGACCTCGTCGTGGCAGGCGAGAAGGCGCGTTTCGCGCTGCCGGAAATCAAGCTCGGCGTTTATCCGGGCGCCGGCGGAACGCTGCGTGCACCGGGCAAGATCGGCCATGGGCGCGCGCTGGAACTAATGCTGCTCGGAGACGAAATCGACGCGGCGAAGGCGGGAGCCTGGGGGCTGGCGAACCGCGTGGTGGCCGAGGGCACGGCCCTGGCGGAGGCGCAGAAGCTGGGCCGCCGCATGGCGCGCGGGCCGCGCATGGCGCAGCGGCTGGTGAAGGACGCGCTGCGCGCCAACGGCACGATGAGCGAGGCGGGCGTGAAGGCGCTGGTGCGCCGGCACTCGGCCGAGCTGGGTGCCGGACCGGACATCGCCGAGGGCATGCGCGCCTTCTTCGCCCGCGAGCGGCCGGCGTTCAACAGGAAGGGATGAAAGCGGGCAGGACGGTCGCGTGATCCTGCTCAGCCCAGCGCTCTGTCACGGCATGGATCCTGGGGTCAGGCCCGAGGATGACCAAGGTTGATGAGTCCAATTGCTGACGTTTGCGGCTGGCGTCGCTCTCAATGGGTTCGTCATGCCGTGACGTGAAAGAAGCCGCCCCTGTTGGAAAACACCCGGCAGGCGGCCGCGCTTCAGCGCAGATCCAGCACCAGCAGCGAGGAGCTGCCGTTGGCGATGAGCTTGCCGCCGGCACGCAGCTCAGCCGAGGTGAACATCACCCGCCGGCCGGTCTTGTCGATGCGGCCCACTGCCTCGACCGCCATGCCGCCATGGGCGGCGCCGAGGAAATTCGTCGTCATGGAGGTGGTGGCGACGGTCTGGTTTTCCGGGAGAACGACGAAGCAGGCATAGGCCATGGCGAAGTCGAGCATGGCCGAAACCGCGCCGCCCAGAACCACGCCGGCGCCCTGCTTGAACGTGTCGTCGGGCCGGAAGACCATCCGGATTTCACCGGCCTCGGCATCGACCGCGACCAGTTGCGCGCCAAGTGCAGCCGCGAGCGGATTGCTGGTGACGTCGACCGGGCCGATCGAACCCGCCGCCATGAAGGCGCGGACGGCCTGTGCGTCGGGATTGCCGGCCATGTCAGCGGCCCTTGAAGACGGGTTTACGCTTTTCCGCAAAAGCCTTCATCGCTTCGGCGACGTCGTCGGTGCCGACCATGGCGGCCTGACCGTCGCGCTCGGCATCGAGCTGAGCGGAGAAATCGCGGCTGAGCGCTCCGTCGACCAGTTGACGCGTGGCGACCTGCGCCAGCGTGGGGCCTGCGGCGAGCTTCGCTGCAAGCACATCGGCTTCGGCGACGAGGCTCGTATCTTCAACCACGGTCCAGATCAGGCCCTGATGCACCGCTTCTTCCGCCGAAAGCGGCGCGCCGGTCAGCATCAGCCCCATGGCGCGGGCGCGACCAAGGTGCTGCGGCAGGTGCCAGGAAGCGCCAAGATCGGGGATCAGGCCGAGCTTGGAGGTGAAGGAGAGGATGAAATTGGCCGAACGCGCGGCCACGACCATGTCAAGCGCCAGCGCCAGCCCGACGCCACCGCCGGCGGCGATGCCATTGACGGCTGCGACCGTGGGAAACGGCGCGTCGCGCAATTCGCGGATCATCGCATTCATCAGCGAGTCCAGCGTGGCGGCGCAGGCGGCCCCCTTCTGGTCCTGCGGCAGGTGCTGGCCCATCATCGGGTCGGAGAGGTCCGCGCCCGAGCAAAAGGCGCGGCCATTGGCGGCGAGCAGCAGCGCCTTGACCTCGCCGGAAGCGGCGAAAGCGGCCACAGCCGCGCGGATCGCCTCGATCATCTCACGCGACAACGCGTTCAGCGCCTCGGGGCGGTTGAGCGTGATGCGGCCGATGCCGTCACGCTTCTCGACGATCACATGCTGCGACATGATCAGATCTCGATGCAGACCTTGCCGATATGCTGGCCGCTCTTGAGGTAGACGAGCGCGTCCTTGAGCTCCGACAGGCCGAAGACCTTGCTGTCGATCACCGGCTTGACGCCGTGATGGCCCATGGCGGCGACCATGCGCTTGAGCGCTACGCGCGAGCCGGCATTGGCGCCGCGGATCACCATGTCCTGCATGGCGACGATCGGCACGTTGAGCTCGGCCTTGGGGCCGCCGACGACGCCGATCATGGAGATCATGCCGCCAAGCGCGGAGCAGCGCATGGACTGCTTGAGGGTGGAAGCGCCGCCGATCTCGACAACGTGGTCGATCCCGCGGCCGCGCGACATCTTCATCACCGTCTTACCCCATTCGGCATCCTCGCGGTAATTGACGACGTGGGAGGCGCCGAGTTCCTTGAGCCTGGCCAGCTTGTCGTCCGACGAGGAGGTTGCGTAGACTTCCGCGCCAGCCATCACCGCGAACTGGAGCGCGAAGAGCGAGACGCCGCCGGTGCCCTGGGTGAGCACGGTCATGCCGGGGCCGACCTTGCCGTTTTCGATCACGGCGTTCCAGGCGGTGGCCGCGGCGCAGGGCAGCGTGGAAGCTTCCATGAAGCTCATATTGTCGGGGATCTTGACCAGCGCATCGGCGCGGAAGACGCGCTGCTCGACCGCCACGCCATCCATGCGGCCGCCGAGATCGGTCATCACGGCTTCGACGCGCAGCGGGCCTGCCTGCCAGTCGGGGAAGAACGTGCCGACGACGCGGTCGCCGACCTTCCATTCACGCACGCCCTCGCCCACGGCGATGATCTCGCCGGCACCGTCGGACAGCGGAATCAGGCTCTCCTGCTTCTGCATGGAGCCGTAGCCGCCCTCGACCGCGAGGATGTCGCGATAGTTGAGCGACGCCGCCTTCAGCGCCACCAGCACCTGGCCGGCACCGGGCTGCACCTCCGGAACATCAACGATCCTCAGATTGTCCAAGCCCATCGGGTTGACCAGGGCAGCCTTCATGGTTCGTTCCTCTCGCATATAAGCGGCTTCTTCGAGCCACCGGAATTCGGACCTGTTATTTAACAAGTTAAAAGTTTGGTCAACCCCTCGCGGCAACACATGCATAGGGTGCGGGGATGGCCGCCTGTTTGGCGGCTCCTTCTGAGAACGGACGGGGCCGGTAGCGGCGTATGCGGTATTTTGGAGGTTCGTGCCGCCCGCTCATCCGGCTGCCGCCATTTCCGATTTCGCCAATCGCCGGCGTAGCAGAAGACGTGGAGAACACGGGACAGCGTTCTTCTCCCGGCTTACGGGAGAAGTGCCCGCAGGGCGATCAGGGGCGGGCTAAAGTCGAAAAAGCGCTTGCGACAGGCTCTAATAGCTGCCCTTGGCGGCGGGGGCGGTTTCGGTGCCGCCCTTATAGCGTTTCGCCAGCGCGGAGGTGGACTGGGCGAACATGGTGACGTCGGTGCCGACGGCGACGAAGGTGGCGCCGAGTTCGAGATAGCGCTTGTTGAGCGCCTCGTCGGAGGTGAGGATGCCGGCGGCCTTGCCGGATTTCACGATGCGGGTGAGCGCGTCTTCGACGGCTGCCTGCACCTCCGGCACGCCGGGGCGGCCGATATAGCCCAGATCGGCGGCGAGGTCGGCGGGGCCGACGAAGACGCCGTCAACGCCATCGACGGTGAGGATTTCGTCGAGCGCGGCCAGGCCGGCACGGTTTTCCACCTGCACCAGCAGGCAGACCTGCTCATCGGCCGTGTTGAGATAGTCGCCGATGCGGCTGAAGGCGGAGGCGCGGGCGATGGAGGCGCCGACGCCGCGCATGCCTTCGGGCGGATAACGCACGGCGCGCACCAGCTGGCGCGCTTGCTCCGCGCTTTCCACCATCGGGATCAGCAGCGTCTGCGCGCCGATGTCGAGCGCCTGCTTGATGAGCCAGGCCTCGCCGATGGGAAGGCGCACGACCGGATGGCTGGCCGTGCCGATGGCCTGCAACTGCGCGAGGATGGACGGAATGTCGTTGGGCGCATGTTCGCCATCGACCAGCAGCCAGTCGAAGCCGGCATGGGCGGCGATCTCGGCGGTATAGGCATTGGCCAGCGCCAGCCAGAAACCGATCTGCGGCTTGCCGGCTGCAATCGCCGCCTTGAAGCTGTTTACCGGTGCGGGCATGGCGCGTTCCTCGAAAAAGGCAGTGGATCAGGCGAAGTGGCAGCTTACCGTGCCGAAGGGGCCGTAATCTGCGAGGATGGTCGAGCCGTGCGGGCATTCCACCGGCCGGACGAAGGAACCCGACAGCACGATATCGCCGGCCTCGATCGACCCGCCGCCATATTGCGCGAGGCGGTTGGCGAGCCAGGCGACGGCGGTAGCCGGATGGTTGAGCACGCCGGCGCCGAGGCCGGTCTCTTCGACTTCGCCATTCTTCGACACGATGGCGCCGATCCAGCGCATGTCGGTATCCAGCGGACGCATCGGGCGGCCGCCCATGACGATGCCCGCATTTGCGGCATTATCGGCGATCGTGTCGAAAACAGTGCGGATCTTCTTCGTCTCGGCATCGACGCGAACGATGCGCGTGTCGAGGATCTCGATGGCCGGCACGATGAAATCGGTGGCGTTGAGCACGTCGAAAATGGTGACGTTGCCCTTGAGCGGCGCCTTCATGACGAAAGCGATCTCCGCCTCGATGCGCGGCTGGATGAAACGGTCGGCGGGAATGACCGCGCCGTCGCCAAACACCATGTCGTCCAGCAGGATGCCGGAATCAGGGATGTCGATGTTCAGCGCATATTGCATGGCCTTGGAGGTCAGGCCGATCTTCCAGCCGACCTTGCGGCGGCCGGCGGCAAGCTTCTGCTTCACCCATTCGGCCTGCACGGCATAGGCGTCGTCCATGTCCATGCCGGCATGGGCAAGGCTCAATATGCCGATCTGCTTGCGGGTCTTCTCCGCCTGATCGAGCGCGGCGGCGGCCTTCGTCACCTGATCAGGCGTCATCGACGTCATGGGCGGACCTCGTCGACCACGCCATTGCGCAGGATGCCGATGCCATCCGCCTCAACCTCTACCACATCGCCGGGAACCAGCCATTTCGGCGGATCGAAGCGGGCGCCAGCGCCGGTCGGCGTGCCGGTGACAATGATGTCGCCCGGGATCAGCCTAGTGAAGGTCGAGATGTAGGAAATCAGGAAGCGGAAGCCGAAGGTCATGCGGCTGGAGCGGTCGTCCTGCCGCAACTCGCCATTCACCTTGGATGTAAGGCGGATGTCGGCGAGCTGGCTCTCATCCTCATATGGAACGAGCCATGGTCCGATGGAGCCGGTGCCTTCGAAATTCTTGCCCTGGGTGACGTTGAACTTGGCGTGGCGCACCCAGTCGCGGATCGTGCCTTCGTTGCACAGCGTCAGTGCCGCGACATGGTCGAGCGCGTCGGCTTCGGCGATGTGGCGGCCCTCCTTGCCGATGACCAGCACCACCTCGCCCTCATAGTCGAGCTGCGGCGAGGCGAAGGGGCGCGTCAGCGGCACGCCATGGCCGACGAAGGAGCCGGGGAAGCGCGGGAACAGCGACGGGAATTTCGGCGCAGCCGAGCCATCCTTGTACTCCTCGTTGCGGTCGGGGAAGTTGACCCCGACGCAGAGGATCTTTTCCGGATGCGGCACCGGGATCGCATAGGTGATGTCGGAGACGGCGTAGTCGGCAGCCAGGCCGGCTCCGCTGTCGGCGAGGCGCTTGAGCGCCCCGTCGGCAATCACCTCGCGCAGCGTCGGCCACTTGTTGCGCGACGACAGGTCCACGACGCCGTCCTCGCGGATCAGGCCGTAGCGGGTCTTTCCTTCGGCAACGAAGCCGGCGATGCGCGGACGGCCGGTCATGGCGCGACGATCGGCTGGGCCTTGAGCTCGGCTTCGCCGAGTTCGACACCGGCGAAGGTGGAGCCTTCCTCGAACCAGCTGCGCGGCGCGGGCGCACCCCAGAGCGTCTGGCGCTGCGGGTCCTTGAGGTCCCAGTTGATCGGCTCATGATCGGGATCGACCGTCTGGTAGTCGGAGCAATAGATCTCGATGCGGTGGCCGTCGGGGTCGCGGATATAGAGGAAGAAGGCGTTGGAAATGCCATGGCGGCCCGGGCCGCGCTCGATATTGGCGAGGTAGCCGGTGGTCGACATGATGTCGAGCAGGTCGATGATGTTGAGCGGGGTCGGCACCCAGAAGGCGGTGTGATGCAGGCGCGGGCCGCGGCCATTGGTGAAGGCGACGTCATGCACGCCGCCCTTGCGGTGCATCCAGGCAGCCCAGAGCTTCTTGGTCTCCGCATCTTCGGTATATTCGGTCGTGCGGAAGCCCAGCTCGTTGTAGAATTCGACCGACTTGTCGACGTTCACGGTGAACATGTTGAAGTGGTCGATGCGCAGCGGCTTCACGCCCTTATAGAGCGCATATTTCTGCGTGATGATCGGCAGGCGATCCATCTTGTGGTAGAATTCCAGCGGGATGCCGTAGAGGTCCTGCGTGCGCAGGGTGCGGCCCTGGTGCGGACGCTCGACCCATGCGGTGGGCAGGCCCTTGCCCTTGAAGAAGGCTTCGGCCTTGTCGAGGTCTTCCTCGGAAAACACCTTGAAGCCGAGCACGTTCACCGTCGCGTCGTCGCCCTTCTTCAGCGCGATGCAATGATGGCCGCGCTCTTCCATGGCGCGCATGTAGATGAAGTTGCTGTCTTCATAGGTGACCTGCAGGCCGAGCGTATCGACATAGAAGGCGCGGCTTGCCGCGAGGTCGCGCACGACGAACTCGACATGGCTGAGGCGCACGATGTTGAACGCCGGATGCAGATTTGGTGCGGGTACTGGCATTGTTTCCTCCTAGCTTGCCGGATGGCCTTCCATGGCACGCGGCAAGCGGATGTTTATTGATATAGCGCAAGCCGCCGCGGCGCGACGGCGGGGGCGGCGTCAGCCGCCCAGCTTGGTGATCTTGTGGGCTTCGGTGGCGAAGGCGACGTTCTTCGTTTCCATGTAGAAATCGAAGGACCAGTCGCCGCCGTCGCGGCCGATGCCCGAATTCTTCACGCCGCCGAACGGCGCGGGCAGGTGACGGACATTTTCGGAGTTCACCCAGATCATGCCGGCTTCCAGCCCATCGGAAAAGCGGAAGGCGCGGGTGACATCCGAGGTCCACATATAGCCGGCAAGGCCATACTGCACCTCATTGGCCAATGAAAGCGCCTCGGCCTCGTCCTTGAACGGGATCGCGGTGAGCACGGGACCGAAAATCTCTTCCTGCGCTATGCGCATCTTGTTGTTGGCATTGGTGAAGAGGGTCGGCTCGACATAACAGCCGGGGCCGTCGACCTTCCTGCCGCCGGTGGCGATGGTGGCGCCTTCCTGCTTCGCGATCTCGAAATAGGAGAGCACCTTCTTCTCGTGCACCGGGTGGACGAGCGGGCCGATGACCGTGTCGGGATCGAGCGGGTGGCCGATCTTGATGCGCTTGGCCTTCTCGGCGACCTTCTGCGTGAAGCTTTCGTAGATGGATTCTTCCACCAGCAGGCGCGAGGATGAGGTGCAGCGCTCGCCATTGAGCGAGTAGATCATGAAGACGGCGGCATCCGCCGCGCGCTCGAAATCGGCATCGGCGAAGACCACGACCGGGTTCTTGCCACCAAGCTCGAAATGGAAGCGCTTCAGCGTGTCCGCGCCCTGCTTCATGATCATGGAGCCGGTGCGGCTTTCACCGACGAAGCCGACGGCCTTGATGTCGGGATGTTCGGTGAGCGCCTTGCCGGCGTCTTCGCCGAGACCGTTGACGAGGTTCCACACACCCTTGGGCAGGCCGGCTTCCTCGGCGATCTCGACCAGAAGGCGGGCGGTGAGCGGGGAGAATTCAGCCGGCTTATGGACGATGGTGCAGCCGGCGGCGAGCGCCGGCGCGATCTTCCAGGTGGACAGCATGAAAGGCGTGTTCCACGGCGTGATGATGCCGACCGGACCGATCGGCGAGCGCGAGCTGATATTCAGCTGGCCTTCGGCGCGCATCGCCTGGCCGTCGCGCGCCTCGGGCGCCCTGTCGGCGAAGAAGCGGAAGTTTTCCGCGCCGCGCAGTGCGGCCTTCGACATGAACTTGTAGGCCTGGCCGGTGTCCATACATTCGACGAAGGCGATTTCCTCGGCGCGCGCGACAATGGCGTCGGCCACCTTGTGGAGCAGCTTCTTGCGCTGGTCGCCGGGCATTGCGCGCCATTCGGGGAAGGCAGCCGTGGCGGCCTTGGCGGCGCGGTCGATGTCGGCGGCCTTGCCGTGAGCGACCTTGCCCAACAGCTTCATGTCGACGGGCGACACCGTATCGAAGGTGGCGCCGTCGGCGGCATCGACAGCCTCGCCGCCGATCTGGTTCTTGACGCCATCGCGGGCGAAGCGCGCCAGATAGGCCTCGGCCTTCTTCAGATTCTCTTCAAGCTTGGACATGTTGGCCTCTATTGGTTCCGCAGGCGCGGATGCATGGCGTTCTTCTTCCAACTGAGATCGGGATCGATGTCCCTTATCTCGAAGGAGAGCGCAAAGTGAGGGGTCTCGAACAAGGGCGCGAGGAAGTCCGCCGCCTTGCGGAAGATGGCCTCGCCGACCTCCTTGCGGCTTTCGGGCGTGCGGTCCGGACGCTGGCCGATGCGCAGAGACATGTCGATGAAGGCGTTTTCCGGCATCCGGTCGGCAATGGCATATTCCGCGCATCGGACTGCGCGCACGCGCACCGCACCGATCTCGAAATAGCCGGTCGCCAGCATCGCCTGCAGGATTTCGCTGCAGAATGCACCCATGTCGGTCCGGCCATCGAGATTGGCCGAATATTCGATCGTCATATGCGGCAAGACTGGTTTCGCCCCGGCTTTGTTCTATATAATTAACATGTGAATTATAAGCGCAGCCTTGTCAAGGCTGGGTGTGGATGACGTGACGTTCAGGGACGCGGCTTGCGCGCCAGGAGGGAGAATACGAGTGCCGCGCTCGACATGACCAGCAGCACGCGCACGATGTGGTGCGTGGCGACGAAGGCCACTTCCACGTTCAGGGCGAGGCCCATCAGGCTCATTTCCGTCAGGCCGCCCGGCGAGTAGGCAAGCAGCAGCGGCATGACGCCCATGCCGGTAATATGCCCGATGCCGAAGGCGCACAGGAGGGTCAGTGCGACGATGACGCCGTTGCAGGCCAGCGAATGGCCGAGCGCGCGCAGGATCTCCATCGGGCTGACGCCGACGAACCTGCTGCCGACGCCCGTGCCCAGCACGACCTGTGCCACGATGACAAGCATGGGCGGCGCGGTGAAGTCGGTCAGGCCGGTGCCATGCACCAGCGCGCTCACCAGCAGCGGCCCCACCATCATCGGCGCGGGCAGGCGCAGGAGCCGGCCGGCGAAGGAGCCGCCGACGATGCAGGCGGCAAGCCAGATCCACGAACTGAGCGGCGTGTCGGACAGGAATGAAAGGCTGGGCCGCGCCGTGCTGCCGCTGGCATTGTAGCCGAGCAGCGCGATAATGGCCGGAAGCGCGAAAACGACGATGAAGACGCGCGACGAATGCGACAGCGCGATGCGCCTGCCGTCGCCGCCGAACTGCTCGCCGGCGATGATCATTTCGGCGAAGCCGCCGGGCATGCCGGAAAAATAGGAAGTGGGCAGGTCATAGCCCGCGAACCGGCGCAGATAGAAGACCGAGATAAGGCCGGTCAGGATGACATAGAGGACGAGCCCGCCCATGGTCACGGCATAGCGGCCGGCATCGTGGAACATTTCGGGCGTGAAGGTCGCGCCGAGAATCACGCCGACCACGGAAATCATCGGGCCGGTGAGCCAGCTCGGCTGGGCCAGCGGCGCGCGCATCAGGGCGCCGACGATGCAGAGCGTCATGGCGCCCAGCATCCATGCAAGCGGAATATGAAAATGGTAGAATATCCAGCCGCCGAGCGCGCCGAGCGCAAGCGTCGCAACGTAGCGAACCCAGATCATCGGGCGCTGTTCCGCGCACGGCCTTTCAGCCGGCGGGTCTGTCGGAAATGAGTTGCAGGACGTGGTGGCATGTCGTCGGCCTGACTCGCACAGGCAGGCGGCATAATCCAGCCTTTTGTTAGCGTGTTAACGTTCCTGTCAGGCGATCCGGGCCTGCGCGGTGATGGCGAGGCCGCCTTCGTGACCGGCCGCCCACAATTCCACCCTTCCCTCGCCGTCGGGCGGGTTGCCGTGAAGGTGGAGCGGATGGCCGTCGAAGATCGGCGAGACGGCGCGGAAGGAGAATTCCGCCACGCGCGCGCCCGGCATTTCGCGGCGCAGCAGGTCGATCAGCAGCGTGGCGATCAGCGGGCCATGGACGACGAGACCCGGATAGCCTTCCTCGCCGGTGACATAGGCGCGGTCGTAATGGATGCGGTGGCCGTTGAAGGTGAGCGCCGAATAGCGGAACAGAAGCACGTCGTCGGGCACGAGGCTGCGGTGCCAGATGCCCTGCGATGCCCGCGGCGCGGGCTTCGCGGCGGGGCCGGAGAGGCCACGATAGACGATGTCGTGCTCGTCGACCACCAGCGCCGGGCCGCCACGCTCGCCGATCTCATGGCGCACTGTGACGAAGACGAGCGGGCCGCTGCCGCCGTCCTTCTGCGCCACGGAGGCGATGGTAGAGCGCTTCACCGCTTCCATGCCCACCTTCAGCGAACCGGGGAACGATATGCGGCTGCCCGCCCACATGCGGCGCGGCAGATGGTCGACCGGCGGCAGGAAGCCGCCGCGCTTCGGATGGCCGTCGACGCCAAGGCCCGATTGCCGCTCATTGGGCAGGAAGGAGAGCCAATGGCCGAGCGGCGGCACATCCGCTCCATCGGCGAAGGGCGGGTCGTCGCGGTCGAGCGTGGCCGAGAGGCGATCGAGCGGGCCAGGTGCGATGCGCTCGAACCGTTCTTCCGTGCGGCCGATCCAGGCGGTGTAGTCGGGTGCCATCATGCCTGAACCACCGCGGGCGGGGCGACATTCCACAGGCGGCGCAGGTCGGCGGCGGTGGCGAGCGGCCGGCCGGCGGCAGCGCAGGCCTCAGCCGTGGCGGCGACGATCGCGGCATTGGAGGCTGCGAGCTGGCCGTCAGGCAGCCACAGATTGTTCTCGAAGCCGACGCGGGCATGGGCGCCGTGGCGAGCGGCGCGGGCCATGAAATGCGCCTCACGCGCACCGAAGGCGCAGAGCATCCAGGGGAAGCGGGAGACGCCGGCGGCCAGGAAGGCGTCGAGCTCGGCATCGGTGCCGCCGGTCTCGGTATAGCGCCCGAGCACGGCGAGCAGCGCCAGCGGCCCGGCCGGCAGGATCGCGCGGGCCTGGAGGTCCGCCATCCGCGCAATTTCGGCCGCGTCATAGACGATGAGCTGGAGCAGGATACCGGCACCGACGGTACGGGCGAGAAAATCGCGCGCTGCGCCCTCGTCGCCGCCTTCGGGCAGGATTTCACGCAGCGCGATGGAGATCGATTCCGGCTGCAGCGCGTCGACCAGCGCTATCTGCTCGGCCGGCGTGTAGCGGCCGACCGCTTCCGTGGTGGCCTGCACGACCAGCCGGTCGCCCACGGCCTCTCGCACCGCGGCGGTGGCTTCGCGATAGAGGCCGGCATCGAGCACGTGACGGGCCTCCGCGTCGCGCACATGCATGTGGATCATGGCTGCACCGGCAGCGAGCGCCTCGGCGGCGTCACGCGCGATCTCGCCGGCGACGATGGGCAGGCGCGGATGGTCGGTCTTGCCGCGCCGCGCACCGTTCGGCGCCACCGCGATCGCGAAGGGGAAGCCGTTCACGTCATGTCCTCCTGATCGCACCGCGCGGCCGGTCAGACCCGCACCGCCTGCACGACGCGATCCGCATCGCCGAAGACCTGCAGATAGCGTTCGATCTCGGCCGGCTCGCCGGTGGCTTTGTTGGGATTGTCCGACAGCTTCACCGCCGGGCGGCCATTGGCCTCGGTGACCTTGCAGACCAGCGAGATGGCCTTGAGGCGGTCGTTGGGGATGGGCGCGCAATCCTCGAAGTCGTTGGTGAGGTTGGTGCCCCAGCCGAAAGCCATGCGCACGCGGCCCTCGAAATGGCGATAGGTGTCGATGATCGTGTCGACGGAGAGCCCGTCGGAGAAGATCAGCATCTTCTCGCGCGGATCGCGGCCCCTCGATTCCCACCATTCGATGATGCGCTCGCCGCCCTCGATGGGCGGGGCGCTGTCGGGGCGGAAGCCGGTCCAGTCGGCCACCCAGTCGGGTGCGTCGCGCAGGAAGGCGGCGGTGCCGAAGGCGTCCGGCAGGACGATCAGCAGATTGCCGCCATAGAGCGTGTTCCAGTCCTGCAGCACCTTGTAGGGAGATGCGCGCAATTCGGCGTCGCTGTTGGTCAGCGCGGCCGCAACCATGGGCAGTTCATGGGCATTGGTGCCCAGCGCCTCGAGGTCGGTGTCCATGGCGAGCAGCACGTTGGAGGTGCCGGTGAAGGCCTCGCCGATGCCCTCCTTGAGCGCCTCCACGCACCAGCGCTGCCACAGGAAGGAATGGCGGCGGCGGGTGCCGAAGTCGGAGATGCGCAATTCGGGCAGCTTCTTCAGCCGCTCCACCTTGTCCCACATCTTCGCCTTGGCGCGGGCATAGGTGACGTCGAGCGCGAAGGGGCCGAGGCCCTTGAGGGCGGAGCGCGAACGCAGCTCGTTGATGATGGCAAGCGCCGGGATTTCCCACATGGTGGTGTGGGTCCAGCGGCCGTGGAAGTCGAGCTGATACTGGCCGTCGACATGTTTCAGCTCATATTCCGGCAGCTGGAAATCCGCCAGCCAGGCGAGGAATTCCGGATCGAATATCTGCTTGCGGCCGTAGAAAGTGTTACCGGCCAGCCAGATCATCTCCTTCTTGGAGAGCTTCAGCGTGCGGGCATAGTCGAGCTGGGCGCGCAGCTCGCCCTCGTCGATTTCATCGGCGAGACGCACGCTCCTGGTACGGTTGATGAGCGAGAAGGTGGCGTCGACCTTGGGATAGAGGCTCCAGATCATCTGCAGCATCAGCAGCTTGTAGAAATCCGTATCGAGCAGGCTGCGCACGATGGGATCGAGCTTCCAGGCGTGATTATAGACACGCCGCGCGATGTCAGTCCTTGCCAATGCCCTCTCCCTCAGGCCTGCCGGATTCACCGTCCGGCGCAATCCCGAAAGCGCAAAGCGGCTTCGGCGAGATCGCGCCTCTCTCCTGTCTGGCCGCTTCGTGCCGCGCGAGGCATTACCACCTCGCGGTGAAATGCTTTATGCGGCACGGGACGAAAAGAAAAGGTCGCGGGAGGCGCCTGGATGAAGAAGCGGCTGGGATGGGGCATCGCGGCGGCATTGGGCCTATGGCCGACGGCAGCACTTGCCCATGCCGCCGACCGCGGCTTCGTGATGCTGCTGCCGACGGGATATTATCTTGCCGGCGGCGCTGCCGCGGTGGCGCTGAGTGCGGTGGTGCTGGCTTTCCTGCCTGCCGCGCCGCTGCTGAAGATCGCGCGATGGCGGCTGGCCCTGGCCCGGCTGCGCATCGACGGGCGCGCCGTCACCTCGTGGTTCTCCTTCCTTGTCCTTGGCGGGCTTGTCTTTGCCGGCTTCGAAGGGAGCCGCGACCCGCTTTCCAACCCGCTGCCGCTGATCATCTGGACGGTATGGTGGGCGGGGATGACGCTTCTGTCCGGCCTTCTCGGCAATATATGGCGCTGGCTCGATCCATGGTACGGGCCGGCATGGCTGGTCGCGAGGATCGTCGGGCGCGATCCTGACAACGGTTTCCTGCGCCTGCCCGCCGGGGTCGGCCAGCGGCCGGCGATCGGGCTCTTCTTCGCCTTCGCATGGTTTGAGCTGATCGACCCCGCGCCGACCGATCCCGACCGGCTGGCCTTCGCCGTGGCGGCCTATTGGGTCTTCACCTTTGCCGGCATATTGCTGGCCGGGCATGCCGCCTGGACGCGGCATGTGGAGCCATTCTCCATCTTCTTCGGCATGATCGGCCGGCTGTCGCCTTTCTCGCGGAAGGCGGAAGCGCCGTTCAGCCTTCTGCCACCGGGCGGCAAGCTGGTGGACGCGCCGCCGCTGACGCCCAGCGGCACGCTGTCCCTGCTTCTGGCGCTCTCGACCGTTTCGTTCGACGGGCTGATGCACACCTTCCGATGGCTGGCGCTGATCGGCGTGAACCCGCTGGAATTCGAGGGACGCAGTTCTGTGATCGCGGCCAACACGCTCGGCATGGCGGGAATGTTCGCCGTTGTCGCCTGCGCCTTCCTCGGCGCGATCGCGGCCGGCGGGCGGCTGGC